>Ga0075467_10000671_pt1 | contig 27853 bp, 19 predicted proteins | sample DEB08_DNA_9_FD_75067 | JGI IMG/M metagenome (GOLD analysis project Ga0075467, IMG submission 75067) | Aqueous microbial communities from the Delaware River and Bay under freshwater to marine salinity gradient to study organic matter... | ecosystem: Environmental > Aquatic > Marine > Coastal ... | reverse complement strand
CTTCCACCGATTGCCACTGAGCTGGGCACAATGCTAGCCACTGCCGTGTTAACCATGCCCGTCGCATCACTAGACAAGCTAATGGACTCAAAAGAAGCCGATGGATTTTCATTCATCAGCAGAATAAAAACCTGATTGCCGATACTACCCTGTTCAACATCATAAGCATGGGCATTCGCTACAAACAATCCGCACAAGGCCAGCATCACAGTTAGCACCAGTGAACGCGCTCGACTTACGAAGCCCAAAACTGACGGTAGACATTGAGAATAGAGTGGCGCTGAGAAGCTAGATAACATGCGGGAATTCCTGTGTCGTTTTTATTTCAACTTGGTTTATTCGGCTAGGTATAGTCTTGGATTATCCGGCTGGCCATGACCTTTTTTGATTTTACGCTTGTGTGACGACAAAAGCTTAGCGATGCTTGGAAAATAGAGAGGAAAGCCAAATCCACCCTCAAAATTAGCGAATCGACCCATTCACCGCCACCATTATCAGATAACATGGTTCAAAAATAAGACGAGAATATAGGCGTGAACCGCGGCTCTCAACTTACAACAATTGGCCCTTCAAAACTATAAACTGCAGGCGTCGAAAAAACTTACATTCGCTGCTCCGAGTAACTTCGCGACCATAGAACAATCCAGTTAAAACAACGCTGTATAAATTATGGCCTGTTAATTGCTATAATAATGAGCAATTATCGAGCCGCCCCAAATACAATTTAAAAGTCAAAGAGCACAGAGTGAGTAAGACATGAGCAGACCCTTAATCAGTGGAATTATCGCCTTATTAGCAATATCCGGTAACGCTCAAGCCAACCTCATCATTGGCGGCGGTTTTGAGTCCCCCAACATCAGTAATTGCGCCGAAGTCGAGCAAAACAACGGCGGGCGCTCATGCTCATCTCGCTGGAATTACTTTGCTGCCGAAAACGGCCACAGCTGGAAAGGAGACAACATAGAAATTTGGAAGTCAGGCTTTAATGGGGTGGCTTCTCACAGCGGTGTTCAGCATGGTGAGCTTAATTCCCACCCTAACGGTGGCGGCCCCTTTTCTATTTTTCAAGAATTTGAGACTGTAGAAAATCAAGAATACACAGTTAGCTTTGCCTATCGCGCGCGCAAAAATGATAAAGAAAAATTTCGTTTTGAACTCTTTACCGACAACAGCACGATTTTCAATAATGTGCAGAAGGATCACGTGAAAGGCAGCTGGAGTTTATTTTCAAACACTTTCGTCGGTACAGGCGATACAACCACCTTGCAATTCACTTCAATGAAGCCTAAATCCGGCACGGTAGGCAACTTGATAGACTCAGTAAGCGTAACGGCTAACGTCCCTGAGCCGGGCATACTCAGCCTGATGGCTTGCGGATTAGTGGGATGTATGATTACTCGAAAAAAAATAGCGGCCTAATCCGAGCACAGCGAAGCGGACACCTACAAGGCAACTACTGCCGGCCGCGACTCGCCATCCAGCACAAACGAATAAAAATAAGACGAAGAGCTGATTAACGAAAGATTTAAACTTTACAGAAAAATCGCGGCGCAGGAGTGCCGATCGTTATTCACAACTACACCACCTGATCAAGGGCGCTTAAGCTCCTCGAGGCTTGACGTAAAACTGTAGGCATCGCCACCCATACGACCTACCGAATTAATCAAATTCTGATTGATCAGCCCATCGTCATATAGCTCGTCTTGAACGTAGATCGATTTGACATCTAACAGCACAACGCTGCCGCCAGCAGGTAATTCACTTAACAGCATGATTTCTCTCAATGTGCACTCATAACGAACCGGGGCCTGCCTCACAGAAAAGGGAGCCACCTTGCAACTACTGCTCTGCTCTACTTGTGCGTAATCAAACTCACTTTCATCGACATGAAGGGCTGCGCTGGTCATATTCATTTTTTCTAACATATCCGCATTAACAATATTAACCACGCACTCGCCAGTTTCTCGTAGGTTTTGCAAGGTATCTTTATCTATGCCATTTCTTTGAGTGACTTGCGTATACAAAAGCACTGGCGGATTACAGCTAGCCACGGTAAAAAATGAGTACGGCGCCAAATTGTCTACACCATTCTTCGAGGTCGTACTCACCCAAGCAATAGGCCTTGGCGTAACACCGCCATTGAGCAGACGATATTTTTGTTGTGGCTCTAAGTCTGCAACATCAAAATTCACTTCTCATCCTCTAAGAACTTACCAGCAGAAAAAAATTGCACTTCACCAATATCATCTCTTAAGTCAACTGTAAGCTACCTGTTTTAAAAAATTATAAGGCGTTGCCTAACGTTAAAAGAATCACGCTGTAGAAAAAGCAAATAAATAACGCCCTAATCGGTTAGTCATTCGACGACAAACTAAAAATGCTAAGGCTGATTACCAGAATCGCCCGCTATCAAAAGACTGGTGCTTTATATTCGAATTTTCTGGCGTACCAGAATAAAAAAGGCCATACGGTAACTGTAGTCACCTCTGCGGATAATAAGGAAGGGGCTAGTTTATCCCAATACTAGACAATTACAGCGACCAATATGCTCTACTTATGCTGAACCGAGTAAACAAAACGCTCGGTGTTGCAATAAGCATAACTTAACTCCACCACTCGACCATCAATATGCTTGCTTGCTCGCTCCACGGCCAAAACCGGCGCGCCCACGGGCAGCTCCAAAAGTTCGGCAAACTCGGAAGGCAATGTATGCGCGCGCAACTCATCGTTTACCGAAACAATACTAATCCCATATTTTTCTTGGTACAGAGTATAAAGAGAATTAGGCAACTGTAATTCTTTATCAATGTCGGGGAAAATCGACAGCGGCTGAATCACCTTCTCGCAAATAATTGGAATGTCTTTTAAAAAACGCAGACGTCGTAACTCTACGACCTGCTCATTGGAGTCCAGAGAAAAAATCTCACGCTCGTTTTTCTTGGCCGCGCGGCGCAAAGAAGAAAGCACTTGAGTTCGAGGGATGAGGCTTTCGCCATGCGGCTCACGCAATCTGAAAAAACGGAACAATGAGCTTTCCTGTGTATGCTCCGCAACAAAAGTGCCTTTGCCCTGCTGGCGCTCCAGCAATTGTTCAGCCACCATTTGGTTGAGTGCCTTGCGCACAGTGCCCTGACTGACGCCTAACTCTTTTGCGAGCGCCATTTCACTTGGAATAGGGGCGGAAGCCTTCCACTGCCCTGACACTAAACGCGCAGTCAGCAACTCATACACTTGCTTATACAGAGGCTGGAAATTTGCCATTGAAGACATAATGCGACCCTAAGAATACCCTTCAAGCTTTTGGTTATATCGACCAAACCATCACAACAAACCCCGCTAACTGCTCGGCGTACCTGCCCTGACAACATCGGTTTTTAAACTTAAAAACTACTTCAATATTTCCCATGTTACGGCTAATCGCCGCTAAAAAGAAGCACCAAAATTCTTTCGTGCAAGAAAAAGGGGCAGAAATTCCGCCCCTTTTTACTCGACTACTTTGCGCCGAATTTGCGCTGAACTATTTAGAAGTTAAAGCGGAAGTTCGCGCCAAAATATCGGTCTGCATCACGTGGAATTTGATATCTGAAGCCATCACCACTGTAAGTCGTGGCGTAGGAGTCATCGGTTAAGTTCTTACCGATCAAAGACACCCGATATTGATCATTCGGAGCATGGTACGTCACGCTGGCATTAACGACTTCATAATCAGGCAACAATACCTCGGGGTTGGTTTGCCCGTTTTGACCGATATTACCCGACAACTGCTCATCGGTGAAAACGTATGACGCATTCACAACGAACGCCGCACCACTATCTAATGGAATATCATAAACACCCGCTAACGTGTACTTGGTGTCGGGGGCAAAAGGCAGATCATCGCCCAGTGTAGTCTCAGCGTCAGATACAGCCAAGCCACCCATCAAACTCAGTTGCTCGGTTGCGCGCCACTGAAAGTCCACTTCAACACCTTGTGTCTCAACATCGCCACCGTTAGTGAAGCCGGTCGTCGTGGTACCATCGGATGCATCAAAATCATTAGCCTGGAAGTCATCAATATCAGTTTGGTAAAGCGCTACACTCAGGAATACACTATCACCCGTGAATTTATAACCCAGTTCAGCTGACTTGGATTCTTCAGCGTCAATTGGATTGATATCATTCGCGCTCATGTTATAAAAAACATTGAATGCAGGACCTTTGTAACCAGTAGAGTAAGTCGCATAGACCATATTTTGCGGGCTCAGACGCAATTGCGCACCAATTTTTCCTGATAGATTCGTGTCATCAGTCGAGCCTTCAAAATCAGTATTTAACGCAGCTTCTCTCACGCCTACACCGCGACGGCCAAATTCGTCGTTGTTCACGCGGTTGTGCTTGAAGCTCACTTCATCGTCGGTGTAGCGCAAACCAAACAGTACCGTTAAGGCGTCCGTCAGATCCAAGCTACCATCACCAAATACCGCATAGTTACTGAACTCGGTACTCATATAAGCCGTGGCTGAGACAATGTCGTTTTGCAAACAGGTTAACCCTAGATTGGGGTCTGCGGCATTCGCGGCATCAACAATCGCAGTATTGTCGGCTGTGACTTGGCAACTTGCATCACGCGTAAAGTTACGAGCCGAGTCGATATCCCAATAGAAGGCACCCACTTGCCAATCAAAAAATTCATCGCCATTCGAGGCCAAACGAACTTCTTGCGAGAATTGGCGCCACTCTTGAGGGCCTACATCGTGCAGCTGAAAGCCCACGGTGCTAAAGTCAACGGGCAATGCTAAGTCACCGTTTTCTGAGGTGAAATCACCTTCACGAAACTCAGTATTCTCCCAAGTTCTGCGCGCGGTGATGGACGTTAATGTCATATCGCCAATTTGCTTGGTTAACTGTACCGAGAGCGCAGTCGTTGAATCTAAGGTGCGCGTCGTAAAGTCATTGTCTGCTTTGCGCTGATCCAGATCCAAGCCCGCACCACTCACAAATACCTCGGGGTCCAGCGGTCGGGAAGCATTCGTTGTACGTGCTACTAAATCGGCACAGCAGTCGTTATCGGCGCTGTAGTCTTCATAAATCACCAACGCTTGCGTATCGTCGCTCAGCTCAATATCAAACATGGCGCGAACACCCTGCTTATCGTAACCATTGATTTTTTCGTTGTTGTAAACGTTATCGATGTAACCATCAAACTCAGCATCAAGGACTGTTAAGCTGGCGTTAATTCGGTCGGTTAACTTACCTGAAACGCGTGCTTTAGCGCGATATTCATCATCTTGAAAAAACGATAAATCAAGGTAGCCTTCAAATTCTTCTGTTGGCTTTTTGGTAACCATATTAACCACGCCAGCCGAGGCATTTTTACCAAATAGCGTACCTTGAGGACCACGCAACACTTCGACGCGCTCCAAATCATACAAATCGCCGAACGCTTGGCCAGAACGGCCCAGCACGACATTATCAACCACGGTTGAAACGCTAGGCTCGGCAGCCACACTGAAAGAAATGGTGCCAATTCCGCGCACGGTTAAGGCTGAGTTTCGCGTTGTATTACCCGTTCGAAAGCTCACTGAAGGAACATAGGCCTGCAACGACTCGATATTATTGGCAAAAGCCGCATCAATTTGGTCGGCTCCCAGAACCGACACAGCAATTGGCACATCACTGAGTTTTTGCTCGCGCTTTTGCGCTGTCACGACCACCTCTTCAAGGTCGGCAGCCCCTGCAACAGGAACTTGAAACACCAAGCCCGCAGGTATTGCCAAGGCTAAAGCCCGACAAACCATCTTTTTATTAAACATAAGTCAACTCTCCCATTGGTTTTACGTTTTGATTTATATGCTTACTAAATTTTTATCTTGTCACTCGTCTAGGTCTTAGGGCCCAGATCGTTAACTGATGTACTATCAGTCACGCAAAATCATACATCTGATGTCTTATATAAGATACCGTAATTAATATACGATGGAGGCCAATAACGATTAAATAAAAACCTAAACGGTTGCAATTTAACCAAAGCTGCCGCTTTTTTGATTTTATTGGTGCGACGCCGCACCGGATTGGCCCGCGCTAAGCAGTCGCCAACCGAGTCTAGCCAACATTGACTGCAATATAATTCGCATAGCGATGGCGCCAGTACTTTAAGCTGTAAAACCAAGCAAACATGTTAGCTGCAATGATGCAGAACAAAGTAGGCCAAAAAAGAGAACCAAAGCCGCCAACAACGCCTAAAGGCGAAAAAAGAACATATAAAGCTGCAACGCAAGAGAAGAGAGTAATAGAAACCGGTATGGCATAGGCCCACGGAACCATATCGACCTTGTTCTTACGCTCAAACTGCCAAGGCTCATCTAGAGGCTTGAGGTAACCAATCACCAACATAATGGCAATTTCAATAAAGAACAAAATCGCATACAAGTGCAAGAAATGAATATCGACTTGTTCATCAAAAACAAACTTTAATAAACCATAGGCGATAACATGAAAGATAATGGCCACCTTGGCACCTAGCCCAGGAACGCGCTTAGTGAATAGGCCAATTAAAACGACAGCAACAATAGGGATATTATAAAAACCCGTAAAAATTCGGATAACCTGCCACAGGCCTTCGGGAGCATACTGCAATAAAGGCGCTGCAATAAACGAAAAGATTGCAATCACTACACTCGCAATCTTGGCCACCTTGATCATTTCCTTGTCGCTCACTTTGGCCTTTTTTAGAGGCTCATAGACATCTAAGCAAAACAAAGTGGCAGCGCTATTTAACAATGAATTAAATGAACTAAAAACCGCACCCAGCAAAACGGCAAGAAAAAATCCGGACATATAAACCGGAAGAACATCTTTGATCAGTTGTGGAAAAGCCAGGTCAATTGATTGCAACCCACCGCCATAAAGATGGAAAGCGACAATACCCGGCATCATCATCATGAAAGGCACCAGCACTTTAAAAAAGCCAGAAAAAATGACCCCCTTCTGACCTTCGGCTAGATTTTTAGCTCCGAGCGTTCGCTGAATGACATATTGATTCGTGCACCAATACGCTAAGTTAGCAAAGATCATTCCTGTAAAAATGGTTCCAAATGGCGTCGGATCAGTGCCGCTGCCAATAGCATTTAACTTTTCAGTATGCGTGGTTGTTACTGCCGTAACGCCATCTAAGAAACTTCCGTTGCCTAAAGCCGCGAACCCAAGTACCGGAACGAGTATACCGATTATCAGCAAACCCAAACCATTAATCGTATCGGAAATGGCCACCGCCTTTAGACCACCAAACACGGCGTAAAGACCGCCTATAATACCCACCGCAAGAATGGTCACCATCAAACCTTGACTGTAACTAACCTCCAGTAGACCTGGCACATCAAAAAGTCGCATCACTGCAATAGAGCCTGAATATAAAACCGAAGGAATAGTGACCAGACTATAGCCCACCATAAACAAAATAACCGTTAGACGTCTTACATCATCATCAAAACGACTACTTAAAAATTCAGGCAAAGTAGTAAAAGCTCCGCTCAAATATCTAGGTAGAAAAATTAGCGCCATGCAGATCGTGCTAAATGCAGCCGTGACCTCCCACGCCATACTGCTCATGTTGTAGCCATAGGCCGAACCATTTAAACCTATAAGTTGCTCAGCCGATAAATTAGTCAGCAACATCGAACCGGCAATAAAAAACCCGGTTAAGCCACGCCCGGCTAAAAAATATCCATCCTTTGTACCTACGTCTCCCTTCGTTTTTTGATACGAGATCAATGCCACGACGGCCATAAAAAAGGCGCATGAACCAAAGGTCAATAACAGGTCGTTTAATGCCATCTTATTATTACTCCCAATACTATTGAGGCTATATTACTTAAATATTTTTATAATTCGCATGTACTTTCAACAACCGGCCCTAGCGGAATCACTACGCCTTCCGGGAAAAAAACTGCCATCTCATCGAGAGGTAATTGTAGCTGATGGCATCGGCCGCCCTCTAACACCTCGTCATGCAACAACCGCTGCCATCGGCCGGCAGGCAGATAAAACTCGGTGCAACCGCCTGCTTGCAGACACGGCGCAACAAGAAGATCGTCACCCAACATAAATTGCTCTTCAAAAGCCCATGCGGCTCGATCGTTAGGAAATGCTAAAGCCATCGCTCTTTGCACGGGCAAGCCAGAATCACTCGCCACCTGCATAGCCTGTTGTATATACGGTAACAAGCGATAACGCAGCTTTAGCGCCTGTGTAGCTGCAGCATTAGCCTCTTCACCTAGAGGCTCTCCCTCGTATGACCACGGTTCACGCTGCCCAATACCATGCAGCCGAATGTGCGCTGAAAAAATCGCAAATTGAATCCAGCGCACATATAATTCGGCATCACGCTGATCACCATAAAAACCGCCCACGTCCGTGGCATAAAAAGGCGCACCTGTCATGCCCCAGCTCAAGCCGCCACGGATACTGCCCGCTAATCCACCCCAGTCGGCTTGCGGATCTCCACCCCACTGGGACGGATAGCGCTGCGACCCGATCCACGATGACCGGCTAAATAGAAAGGCGCCCGACTGACAATACATCTCGGCTGCTTCATAAACACAACGGTTATACAACAAGCTATATACGTTGTGCAGTACATCGCCCGCATCACCATTGTATGCAACCATATTGGATTCAATCTGCTCACCAAAATCAGCTTTAATCATATCGACACCCAGGTCGAATAACGATTTATGTGAGTCGCGCCAGAAATTATAAGCCTCAGGGTGTGTGAAATCGACTATACCTGACTCGGGCAGCTCGGTAAGCACATCACCAAAACAGCTGGCATCCCAATTATAACGATACGCCTCACCCGTTCTGCGATCTTTTAACAACCACCCCTTTTTCTCCATCATAGAAAACAGAGTGTGCTTAACAGAAACCAGCGGATACTCCCACAAGCAAACTTTAAAATTTAAAGCCTTTAATTCATCAATAACAGCGCCAGGATCAGTGTAGCGTTTAGGATCCCAGTCGAAGGTAAAACGCGTTTCTGTGTCCTGCCAAGCTCGACCATCGATGGTAATAACATCACACGGCATTTTACGCGCTCTAACTTCTCGCGCTGTTGCTAATAGCTCATCGGCATCTTGGTAATAGGCTTTAGACAGAATGACCCCTGTACTCCAGCGTGGCGGCACCGGAGCGCGGCCCGTCAATGCTGTGTAATGGCCAATAATATCGCCACCATCCTTGCCGGCTAAAAGGAAAAGATCTAAAGCACTATCCTCAACCAAGATGCCATAAGCGCGCTGAGACCATGGCGCGTAGCCAACACTATGAAGAACGGGGGCTGCGGTATGCACAAAAGCACCCCACCCACTATTGCTCCATGCAAAAGGCGTGTTTTTATAGGATATTTCAGCATTCACACCAAGCGCATCATGGTTAAATGAGCGAATCAACTGTCCACGTTTATCAAGCTTACCCCATTTCTCTCCTAAGCCATACACTGATTCGCTGGCACTCAGGTCTAAGGTAACTAGCCAACCTTTATCCATCCGAGCTACGGGCGGCAACCGAAATTGACGCACAAAATGCCCATCAGTGGGCGACTGTTGAATGAGACGCTCGCCCTTCCTTAACTCAAACGAGAGAGGTGAGTGATTGATGGTTAAGATAAACTCTCCTCCACCGATTTTGCTCACCGCCGCTTGACTACTATCCACAATCAAGTCGAATGGCGGAGCGTGCACAAAGGCGTCGTCAAGCAACATACCATAGGCATTCTCGATGCCACCGCCAAAGCTGCAGACGCCAAAATGCAGGCGTGCGCCGAACTGATGCAGACTAATCTTTAAACTGCCTTGCGTAGTTGGAATAACGACGCATCGCGACGAGGAATGCTCTAGAGGCCCGTTGACTGATAACTGTGGAACCACATTCCAATCAGGTACGCTCAAACTAAAATCGTCGGTCAAAATATTCTCCAATTAAAATCAACACTGAAATGAACGTCTTTCACGTATGGGCGCTCGCGATCTAATGAGCGCGCGGACTTTGCTCAAATGATTCGAGGTACTCCTGCAACTTTTTCTCGGCTTGGTCGCCAAACAAAATGTCACATGCCTCAACTATGCCCTCTCCATTAATAATATCGCTTCTTCTAACCACTAATTCGATTTTCGACCGTCTTCGCAAAAAATCTTCGAGCTTAGTGACCATTTCACTCTGAGCAGCATAACGTAGCTCGCAGCGCAAATACTCGGCGTTCTCAATGAGCACCTTAGAATTTTCTGGATCATTACGAATATCTTCTAGCATTTGCAGCGCATCTGCGCCGTAACGACGCCACAGCCTCTGCGTCAACGGCTCAGATGATGCCACATCTGTGAATTTATCGAGATTCATAAGAGTCGCCTGATGAAAAAATTCTTTTTTAATGGCTTTTGACGACTCGCCGTACCAAATTTTATTAGCGAATGGAATATTTACGCCTAGCTGGGCAACAATCTTTGCCACCTCATCGCCAACATTAATGCAGTCGGTAAGCTTACCGCCAAAAATACTGACATGGCGATCACGCTCATTGACATCAATGGCATGTTTCCTCGAGAGTTTAATCCAATCAGCAACCCCATCACTCCCCTTTACTGCTAGCGGTCTGACTCCGCACCTTTCTGCGATGATATCCTCAACTGTCAGTGGCCTCGACAAATTTAACAGTCTATTGGCATTGTCCAAAATAAACGTTCGATCATCCGGCTCCACAGACACGTTAGGGGTATCAACTTGGGAGTCAGTCGTGCCAATACAAGTCTTTGGGCCCATAGGAATTACAAAAAACAAACGCCCGTCACTCGCAAAAAAAGCCAGAACTTTATCACTAACAGTAAGCCTGTCAACAATCAGGTGGACACCTTTCGAAAAGAGGTGTCGATGCGCTGTTAGCTGACTAGTTAATTCATTGTGTAAGTCAACATGTGGGCCGCAGGCATTAATCAAAACTTTGGACCGAATTCTGAATTGATTACCGGTAATATTATCTCTTGCCTGTGTAACCCAGACATCACCCTCTCGTACGGCGCCCTGTGATTCAACATAGTTTACTGCTATGCAACCGTAATCCAAAGCACTACGAATAAAGTTAAAAACGAATCGCGCATCGTTGTCATAGAGAAAGCAATCTGAATACTCAAGACCACCTGCAACATCACTAACATTTATACTGGGGTCTTTCTTAATGAGCTGCCGGCAGCTTAGGAATGTTGGCTTTTTAGTAAAGCAACGACCGATAAACCAATATAAGATCGCACCAAGGTAAATTAAAAAAGGTGGGTAACGAAAACCTTTCGCAACGGTTGTCAAAAAACGGACTTCTTTGACTGTCGACGGATAGCTGCGCATCAGACGATTTCTACTTTTGCACAAATTGTTGACTAAGAGTAATTCATAACTCTCTAAATATTTGATACCCCCCCATGCCAAATTGGAAGAGTTAGAACTGGTTTCACACGCAAAGTCGCCTTTTTCGATTAACGCAACACTAACACCTTTGGCCGCTAAAGAGGCGGCTGCCACCGCGCCATTAATGCCTCCGCCGAGTATCAAGACGTCATAGATCTCGTCTTCACTTAGCTTATTGAGATTGTTTTCTCGTATATTCATAGTTGACTATTTGTTTGCAAAGCGTGCTGCGGATGGCGGTTAATACCCTCATCAATAAAAACAATCGCATCATTGATAGTTGAAAAAATGGACTCTTCGCACATATAGGCATGCAAAGGAGACTCTTTAATAGCGTCTCTGACCGGGCCGATAGGGTTGGTAATAATGAATTTAATATGCTGCTCGCCCAAATTTTCGATCATGCGCTGCAGCATGATAATAGCAGTGCTATCAATACTATTGACGGCCTCCGCATCGAACACCACATAGCGTAAAACATTCGAATTCCTGCATTGAATCCAGTGATAAACCTTTTGTACAAAAAAGTCTTTGTTGGCGAAATACAAAGGGGCATCAAAACGGAAGATCAAAATATCGTTGCGAATTACTGCTTGCGAGAACCGGCTGGTGTTTCGATAAATACCGTCGCCAACTGCACCTAATTCAGTCATGTGGGGGTTGGCCGTATTATAAATCAGGATCAAGATGGACAAGGCGACGCCAATGAGGAGTCCCTGCTGAACACCCAGCAGCAATGTCATCCAAAACGTGACCATCAGGAGGGTAAACTCAAGCTTATTTTGTTGGCATAGTTGTTTCATCAATGCGTACTTAAATAGGCCAGCTACTGAAACAATGATGATGGCTGACAACAACGCTTTCGGTAATGGGAACCGCGCAAAAAGCGGAGTCAAATAAAGAATGACTATAATGATAAACAACGATGATGTAACCGCCGAAACTTGCGTGAGTGAGCCTGCCGCACGAAAAGCAGCGCTGCGAGAGAAACTAGCGGAAACTGGGAAAGCCTTGAACAGCGCACCAACAAAATTAGCAAGCCCAACGGCCACTAGCTCCTGATTAGGCTGGGTGCTAATTTTATCTGTAAGTTTTTCTTGAGACTTGCAGATCGACATAGTTCCTACATAGCCCATTAATGCTACGGTTAGAGCAACCGGCAATAAACGACTATATTCACTCACCGATAATGTAGGCATATTAAGCGACGGCATGCCCTGCGGCACATAATCAATGACATCTACACCATAGCTGCGTGCGTCGCCGAATCCCGCTGCCAACATTCCCAACATCATTAGTAGAAGTGCTGCTGGCAATGAAGGGAAAATTTGCTTCGGTAAAATCATGAAAAGAAGTCCGAAAACACCGATGCCGACAGTCGCCCAGTTCCAATGCGTGAATTGCTGTAAGAGTTGATAGACCAGCTGAAAGATGTTGCCGCCTTGCACTTTCACTCCGAGCAGACTTTCCAGCTGGCTACCCATAATAATTAACGCAGCGGCTGAGGTATAACCAACAATAACAGGATGCGACAAGAAATTAGCGATAAAACCGAAGCGAAGGAATCCCAAACAACTTTGAATCACACCCACTAGAAATGTAAGTGCGATAGCAAGCTCTAAATATTGATCAGAACCGGGCTCTGCCAAGACGCTCAAACCGGTTAAAATCAGAATTGAGTCCAAAGCCACTGGGCCCATAGAAATTTTGTTTGATGTGCCGAGTAAAGAGTAAATGATCGGTGGAACAACGCAGGCGTAAAGGCCGTACTCCGGAGGCAAGCCCGCCACTACAGCGTAAGCCATACCCTGAGGAATCAGCATAAAGGCAATCGTAACGCCGGCAACAATATCGCCTTTAAACATATCGCGACGATAGCCTTGCAGCCACAGCAGCCCCGGGAGCAACTTATATAACATGGAGGTATTCCGAAGATCAGCCACAAAGGCCTCACATTGTTTATCGCCTTAAAAATGGCTCGGCTCGGGCATTGAGCTCCAAGTCGACGGGCACCGCCGGCCACGCAAAAGGATTGCCCAAGCTTTTACTGAAACGCACAATTAACCAATCATGGGGGATTGACAAAACATATGTCTTATATAAGATACATGTTAAGCATTATTAGTCAACCTTCTAAGAGGAAAAAATGTCAGGACAAAGACCTGCGGACATAGGCCTAGGTCTATGGAAGATTCCAAAAGACGCGTGTGCTGACGTCGTATATAACGCAATTTCAGTGGGCTATCGCCATTTAGATAGTGCATGCGACTACGGCAACGAGGCAGAAGTTGGCCAGGGTATAACCCGAGCGATCGCTGATGGCATCTGCTCAAGGAGCGAGCTATTCATCGTATCCAAGCTATGGAACACGTACCATAGTAAAGAATATGTAAAGCCAGCACTTGAGAGAACCCTTAGGGACTTGAATATTGATTACATAGATTCCTATTTAATTCACTTCCCTATCGCGCAACCATTCATTCCTTTTGAAACTCGATACCCCCCCGAGTGGATTTTCGATCCTGACGCAAGCGAACCGAAAATGAAGGTTGCAGCCGTACCTTTACATGAAACCTGGCAAGCGATGGAATCGCTCGTAGAGGCCGGCTTAGCCAAAACTATCGGCGTCTGTAATTACAACACAGGATTGCTCAATGATTTAATGGCCTATGCCAAAATCAAGCCAGCCGATCTACAAATTGAATCGCATCCCTACCTAACGCAACAGCGACTGATACGACTGGCCAAAAGCTATGGCATTGCAGTCACCACGTTTTCACCCCTAGGCGCAATGTCCTATCTCGAATTAGATATGGCTGACGCCAAAGACTCTGTACTGGCTCAATCAAACATAATTGAAATGGCCGAAAAATATCAAAAAACGCCGGCACAAATAGTCCTGCGATGGGGGATTCAACGAGGCTGCACGCTAATTTGTAAAAGCAATCAGGTAAGCCGCCTAAAAGAAAACCGAGATATATTTGACTTTGAACTAAGCAACACCGAGATGGACAGTATTGCTGCCTTGAATAAAAATCGCCGCTTTAACGACCCCGGCGACTTTTGCGAAACCGCTTTTCATCGATTCAATCCAATTTATGATTAGGAGCGAGCATTATTCCCTATATAAGTAGCATGCTTAATGATTTAGAGTTTGACTCTAAGAACTTCCCTACCATTATAGTAAACGATGGCTCAGTCCAAACGTTGCCTGATGCTGAGGCGTGGGCTGCTGACAACAAAACACAAATAAAAAAAGAACTTACAATCACCGGCGCCGTACTGTTCCGTGGCTTTCCGATTACCGATGCCACGAGTTATGATGATTTTTTTTCAGCTTTTGGCTATGAGAACTTTACTTATCAAGAATCTTTATCCAATGCCGTGCGGATTAACCATACTGAACGCGTCTTTACTGCCAACGAAGCCCCCAAAGATATTGAAATCTATCTCCACAATGAAATGGCACAGACGCCATTTTATCCAAACATTATTTCTTTGTTTTGCGAAAGTGCAGCGGAAAAAGGCGGTGAAACCATACTATGCAGATCCGATTTCATATACGAAAAACTCCATTCGAAAGAACCTGAACTTACCGAAAAGCTAGAACAGGCAGGGGTGAAATACACTACCCTCATGCCTTTGACTGACGATCCTGAAACAGGGCAAGGCAGAAGCTGGAAAGGTACATTGAGTGTCAGTTCAGTTTCTGAAGCTGAAAAAAAATTAAAAACCTTAGGCTATGTGTGGCAATGGATGGACGATGGCTCACTCAAAGCTCAAACTGCTGCACTGCCCGCAATACGGTCACTGGATGACGGCCGAAAAGTATTTTTTAATCAGATCATTGCCGCCTATTCTGGCTGGAAAGGCGTAAAAGAAAATCCTAGCAGCGCGTTATGCTTTGGCGATAATACGGACTTCAGCAAAGATCTTCTCGACACCATAGTCGATATCGCTAAACAGCACTCGTACAATTTACCTTGGCAAGACGGTGATGTTGCAGTGGTCAACAACAACCTAGCCATGCACGGACGATTGCCTTTTTCTGGCGACAGAAAGCGTAAAGTGCTAGTTGTACTAGGCCGTTAATTTTTTTGCTCCAAAGCTACTAACGTATAGTTACTTTAAAGAACCAATTAATACTGATACATCCAAAGCATATTCTTATAACCACTCTAGACACGGAAATAAAATTCTAACGGTGCAATTAAATAGCCACTCATCGCTATGCCGATTACATGCCATTAACTACATTTGCGCCCTACAAAAATATTCATCGTTTAATTTTATCAATTACTTCTTTAGCAAATCTTTCAGTGCGGAATTTATTTCGGCGAAGCTAAAAATAAAATCCTCCTCCAATAATCTTTTAGGAACCACTCGCTGACTATCGAGCAGTAAAGCCGATGACTCGCCTAGCAAAGCCTGTAAAAGCTTTTTAGGTGCAGGCAATATCGCCCATCTTTTTAGCTGTGCTGCTAGTGCTTGCGTAAAATCACGATTGCGTACCGGCTCTGGCGCGACCAAGTTATACGCGCCATAAGCTTGCGACTGAACCAGTAAAAACTCAATTGCCCGCACCATATCATCAATATGGATCCATGACATGAACTGCTCGCCCTTGGCCACGGGCCCACCTAAACCCAACTTAAAGGGCAGCAGCATTTTAGCTAGCGCACCGGATTGCGCATCTAAAACAATACCTGTTCGCAGAAAAACGACACGAGTATAAGGGGCAGCTTCTTGCGCAATAGCCTCCCAACGTGCACACAACTGCGCAGCAAAATCATCGGGCAGCGAAGAGAATGTCTCATCAACCATCACATCCCCCTGATCGCCATAGACACCGATCGCTGAACCACTTAAAAATACTGCCGGAGGATCACTACTCGCTCGAAAGAGATCTACCAACTGCCGAGTAATATCCCAGCGACTATTACTGATCACTGCCTTTTGCTTTTTGGTCCAACGCTTATCAATAATAGGCTCGCCAGCCAAATTAATAACCGCATCAAAAATATCAAGCGTGGTCAACTCACTTAAGCTACTGATTAGGCGAACCGATGCGGGGAGATTTTTCTTTGCCTGCTCAGGCGAACGAGTTAATACCGTGTATTGATGCCCGCTCACCGTATTAATAAAACGGCGGCCAATGAGACCAGTGCCTCCAGTAATCAGTATATTCATAGTGCCTATCAACGTTAAAAAATTGCCAAGCGCCAGACCGCTGTTAAACGGGCGCTCAATGGAAAGTGACTAGCGAATAATTAAATTAAAGTTAACGGCTGCAAGCAGATCACTCTCACGCTGTAAATCAGCCTCGAGCAATTGCTGGGTTGCTATTAACTTTTTATCAACGACGATATGCAGCCCATCGGGCTTGACGCTCAGCTCAACATAAGCCAAATCGATAGGCCATCGGGTGATATTAAAAATGATGGCCAAGCGCAATACAATAATAAGTCGCAGCAAAGCTGGAGGCTCGATAATACGCAGCTTAGGCAGATCATCTAAACGAATTTTTTTCCGGTGCGCACCTACCAAGCTCGCCAATAATAATTGCTGGTCTTCGTTATAACCGGGTAGATCGCTGCTTGCTAAAATATAGGCTGAATGTTTTTGCAAACCCCCAGCACTGATTTGCAGCCCTACCTCATGTAAATGCGCGGCCTCATACAAAATCTCATGCACATCATCCTTGCTACCCAACCAAGCGGCAGGCACGCGCTGTAAAATGGCACTCACCGTATCAGTTACACGCTCAGCATGGGCGGTGTCCGTAGAGTAGCGCGACTGCATACTCTTTCGTGTGCGCACGCGAATATTGGGGTGGCGCATTTGCTCGAGCATTTCGTAGAGCACCCCTTCACGTAATGCAACGTCTCTGTAATAGATGCGGTCTATCGTTAAGCACTGCATACACGCAATCATAATTGCCAAACCACCCGGAACTAACAAAGTGCGGCTATCGCTAATACCTAACTCGCCCAACCAGCTAACCCCGTTATGAGCAATAATTTTCTCACGCAAGGACAATAGCTGCTGCAAGCTTACCGAAGCATCAGTGCCTTCATCCTGCATTGCTGCCTGCGCCAAAGCCTTGGCGGAACCTGAGGTGGCATAGACACTGTGCCACTCACGCCGCCCTAACTGAGGCAGATAAGCTTCTAAAGACTGCAGCGCAGCGCGATTAGCCTGGGCGAAATTTTCACGAGTAAAACCCTTACTAAAAAACTGCTCGCGGTAGTTAACACAGCCCATTGCACAACTGGCACGAAATTGCGGATCAAAGCCCACACCTGCCGCCAACTCGGTGCTCCCACCACCTATATCAAACACTAGAGATTCACGCTCTATTTTTTCTGTATGAGCAATCGCTTGAAAAATAAGTCGGGCCTCTTCGCGGCCGGCAATTACTTCAATTGAATAGCCCAGCAATGCCTCTGCTTGCTCTAAAAAAACGTCTCGATTATGCGCCGCCCGCAAGGCATAGGTCGCCACCGCTCGCACCTGATCAGGCTGAGCATCGCTCAACAATTTGGCCATACGCTGCAAACATTCCCAACCACGCTGCATAGCAGCATTGGTTAATAGAAGCTCTTCGCCCAAACCCAAAGCAAGCTGAGTTCGCTCGCGATGGCTGTTAATAATCTGCACAGAACCCTTCACAACGCGCGCAATAACAATATGGATGCTATTTGATCCAATATCTACCGCCGCCAAAATTTTATTATCAGGCAACATCATAGGTCTTGCTTCTTAGTGAGGGCCATACGCTCGCGCCTTTCCATACCTTTCAAATACTCATAAATTTTAACCTGCGAGCGAATTTTCTTTTTATTACCACGCAACCTATATTGATTCGCTTGCTCCTGGTCTATTAGTCGAGCCTTGGTAGTATCAGACCATTGTAAGTTAAAAATAGCTATTATTTTTGTTTTTAAGCTTTCGTCATAAATAGGGCAGCCCACTTCAACACGCCGATCGAGATTTCGAGACATCCAATCAGCAGAAGAAATGTAGACGCGCTCTTGGCCACCATTATAAAAAATAAACGCCCGAGGATGCTCAAGAAAACGATCAACCACTGAGATTACTGAGATATTCTCACTAAACCCGCTCAAGCCAGGCACCAACGAACAAATGCCACGTACAATAATTTGAATTTTTACACCCGCGTTACTCGCCTCATACAATTTTTTTATAATGTTGTAGTCAACGATATTATTTAGCTTTATTTGAATGAATGATTTTTTACCCAGCGATGCTGCATTTATTTCGTTATCAATTAGCGCCACAATAGTTTCACGTGCATTTTTTGGCGACACCATTAAATGCTCAAATTGATAGTCTCTATAGCCGCGCACCATGAAATCAAAAACCTTCAAAACTTCGTCGGCGATTTTTTTTTGGCAAGTAAATAAAGCAAAGTCGGTATATATCTTTGCTGTTTTCTCATTGAAGTTGCCCGTGCCGACATGGGCATAATGAATAATTTCCCCTTCTTCACGCCGCTTAACGCTAATTATTTTTGCATGACCCTTAAGTGACGGTATACCAAACTCAACCTTGACATTGGCATCAGTTAACACCTTAGCCCACTCTATGTTTGCCTCCTCATCGAAGCGTGCAGCCAGCTCAATAAAAACAGTCACGTTTTTGCCATTTTCAACAGCATCAACAAGCGACTTTACAACTCGGCTATTTTTTGCGAGCCGATAAATTGATATTTTTATTTCTTCTACCAACGGGTCAAGTGCCGCCTGGCGCAAAAAATCGGTAAGGTATTTAAATCTGAAGTAAGGATAATAGAGTAAAACGTCTTTTTGACGAATAGCTGAAAATATATTTCGCCCAGAATCGAGTGCACTTGAGGCCAAGGCTGGAATTTTTGGATAGGCCAGATAGCCACGCCCCACATTCGGAAAGTCAATAAAATCTCTGAAGTTATGATAACGGCCGCCCGGCACAATTGAATCGAGACCAGTAATACCTAAACGAGCTTTTAACAATCCGACCATGGACTCAGGCATCTCTCGATCATAAACAAATCGAACTGGAGCAGCAGTTAGACGCTGCTTCAAACCCTCCGACATCTGCTCAACTCGAGATAGGTCTATATCATCGGTGACACCATATTCAGCATCACAAGTTATTTTCATTGAATAAGACTGACAATAATCGTAGTCAAAAAATGGCCGAAAAATCTCATCCGCACAAAAACGAATAATGTTATCTAACATGATTAGATTTTTTCGCCTGCTACCCTTTTCCTTTGGCAGCTCGATAAAACGCGGCGTATCGTCAGTAGGCACTTCAATAGCTGCGTAACGAGTAGAATCTTTAGTGACCATTTGGGTGATGAGGTAGGTCAGATCGTCTTTTAAAACTTTAGTTAAATCAGTGCCTGGCTTGATGATAATGGGGGCCACATAGCGCAGTAATTTATTTCTAAAATATTGGCGCAACCATTCGCCCTGTTCCTCAGTTAATTGATGCTCGCTAATCAAAAAGATATGGCTCTTAGCCAAGCCTTTAATAACATCAAGATAAATCTCATCAAACTGCTCTTGTAGCTGTAAGACCTTATTTTGAATTTTAGTTAACAAATGCTTGGACGATGCAGCCTGCCCACTTTCGGATGTGATGATTAAACGACGCTTGACATCGGCCACGCGCACGCGAAAAAACTCGTCTAAGTTATTAGAAAAAATACCAAGAAATCTCACCCGCTCGATGATGGGTACCGACTGATCGGCGGCCTCTTGCAGGACGCGCTGATTAAAAGAGAGCCAGCTAAGCTCTTTTTCTATGTAGGGGATTTCTTTGGAGGGCATAGGGTTTGGGTATCACTCAATAGGCGCAATTTAATACGCCTCGCCATCGCCTGTGGAACCGATAACCCAAATTAAAATGTAAATTTGATGCCGATAAATGGGTCTTCGTAAATATCTTGTTTACCGCTTTTCTTACTATCGACTTCAAACTGACGATAACCGATATACAACAAGCCGTTTTCAATAAGCTGGTAACACAAGCGCAGCTCTGCATCGAGAGTACTATCAAAATCGCCGCCTGTAATGATTTCAGGTGCGTAGAATACTTCGCCGGTTACGAACACCTTACCCATAATATTCGTGTTTGCACCAATACCTAGCGCAGCACCAAAGCCATCATCACTATCTACACCCAAAAGAAAGAGCCGCGTACCCAGCGTTATATCAACACGGTCAATGGTTCCACGAGTAGCAAAGGTATAACTCACCTGGTCAGTTTTTACATCATTATGATCGGCATGCAGCAAAGCAAAAGTCCCACTAAAATCTTGCTCGTAACTAACCGCAAACCTAAGATCAATAATCTCATCGCTTATTGATAACTCAATCTCATTAGCAGCCACATGCAACGAAAGCCCGCACAATGCTATAAAACTCCAAACCATTTTGTACATCGTTACTGTCTCCGTTATTGCACATACTATCCAATCTAATTAGAGCATATTTTGGCTAGCCACTCAGCCTTCAATTTTACCCAACAACTACCATCGCGAACACTAACCTTGCCTAAGCTGATTGTGAATTCGATCGAGCTCAGCTTGGCTTTCGCGCACCTTCAATAGTACTTGCCTCAAGGGCAGCAGGTGCATCGGTACATTTCGATACTCGCGCGCAATGCTGGCAAGGTAGCGACCATGCTCAAAGAAAATTTTATACGCTTGCCAAACAGACTTGCTCGGATCAAACATATGAGTAGGTAATGATGAAACCCCGTTTATTTCAATTATTTTGAACTCACCGCGCAGCAACGCAGCCTCGGATGCCGCACGCACATCTAAGCGACCAAAATTAAAACCCTGCTGAGGTTCACACACCCCAAAGATTGCCTGCTCTAGATTGGTCGTCAACAATTGACTGTCATCGGTGAACATACAGCCCATCGTGTGCGAACCGATAAAAGATAGTTGCACCTTCTCATTATTGCTCGGTATTTGGCTAGTCTCCAAATATTGTAAAAAGCTGGTCCAGTGTTCGGTATAGCGATAGTGGTTTTGGGCTAACGTTAGCAATGAATCGCGGCCATTGCCTATAACAAAAGGGAAATGTTTTCGATTAATGCCTGTGATACGCGGCCGCCCCTGCTGCCTCACATAAAAAACCCCATACTCTTCGGGCAACGGACAGTATTGCTGCAATAAATAAGCACCCTGAATATCGGCAACTCGCAGCTGAGCCTCGGCATAGCTACTTATTTTTAAAATGCCCTTGCCAACCATACCAAGGTCAGGCTTTAAAATAACTGGGTAGGCAAATTGTTCGGCAAATGCAGCAATATTGTGTAACCGTTGCAACGCGGAGCTATCGCTAGAAAGCAATACCGTTGGAAGAAAAAGGGCCTGCGAAAACTGCTGCTGGGTGTGAAATTTTGAGCCTATCCCAATCTCACCATGATCGAGCGAAAAATTAGCCTTAGCCAAGTCGCGTACAGCAATGCCCTTGCGCAGGCACTGCCAAGCAAGGTAGACGTAAAAAGGCGCCTCAAACAGCCTCGGATTCCAAAATTCATAAGGTTTTAGCCAGCGATGTTGCACTTGATGCGATCCTATGACGGATTATGATTGACCCAATAGAACGCCATAGCTATTAATGCCAACGAGCAGGCGAACTCATATCATACCGCGTTAGCCCTGCCTAGATGAACCATAGGTGAGGACCAAAAAACTATAGGGCAGTTTGAGAGACCAAAAGAACCACCTCAGTAGAGTCAATGTTAATAAAGCGGATCAAGAGAGGCTGGCGTACCAGTAAGGGTAGGAGGACAGACAAGGAAATGAGCAAACCAATGAAAAACTAAAACTATGGAAGTGTGGGCTTAAAGCTAATGCCGATAGTCTTAAGCTACGCTAGCCATTTGCTCATCTGAAAGTAACTGCATATTAAATAAGTTATTGGCGCCAGGGATGGCGTGCAAAATACTTTCAATCGTATTTTGGTACTTTTCCTCGCCCACTTTACTCAAATATTCGTGGATAGCTCTATTAGACACGTCCTGATCAAGCTCCTCTATCACCCAAAGCTCGGCGAGCACACCCGCAAAGGCAACACCATATTGAAGGTCAGAAAGATCGTGTGCTGGTGGTTCAGCAAATAACGCGTGACTGGCCTGAATAGCCTCCTGCAGAGCTACTGGTAGATTCCAACGCTGTGCTAGCATCGCGCCAATCTCGGCATGATCGATCCCAAACGCACGCAATTCTAACTCTACTAGGTCAAAATGACTGCGCGCCGAGCTAACCAACTGCCCATACTTGGGACCAATGGTCGTGAGCAGCACTAACATACCGATATCTTGTAGCAGCGCAGCAACAAATAAATCTCCGCGCGACGCCACATTAAGATCGCCATACATTTCATTCGCGGCAATCGCACTCAAAACACTTTTTCGCCAAAAAGTATCGTAATCGAACTCATATTTCTCTGTATCGCGCAAAGAATCAACAATCGCAATGCCCGTTGCAAGATCTAGCGTAAGACGAACACCAAGCAGGGTAATCGCCGCGCCTAAATTGGTCACTTCGTTGCGTCGGGCAAACATGGCCGAATTGCTCACATGTAAAATGCGCGCCGCCAGCACCGGGTCGCCAGAGATTACCGCTTCGAGCTGAGCCGCATACAGGTTTGGGTCATCCGCAAGAGCAATCAACTGCGTTGCACTGTGCGGCAATACCGGCAGCTTACTAGAAGCGCTAATAGCGTCGATTAAAATTTGTCTGTTCATACAAAGTGACTATGTAGTTGAACTGATCGTAGTTTTAAAAAAATACCCGTTTAAAAATTTGTCACACCTGATCAAGCTTTGCACAACCCTCGCCGAGCTCAAACTTTGATCAGCCACGGGAAATAAAACTAAACATCTCCCGTAAAAAAATTAGTTTATGTTTTTATTATTGTTTAAGAGTAAAGACCACGAAAGGGGTTAAGTCAAAGATATTGCGTGTACGTTTTTTGATCTTTAGCAGCCCAAAAAACAACCGCCGCTTAAACATTTAGTTATTTTTATTTTGTAAAAATGTGGGCCTAGATAATTACGCCGGCATTACGCATTGCTACCTTAGTCTTGCAGAGCCAACGCTAAACTAATCGAGTCGACTGTGGGTTCAATTATTTTTCCCGCTACAAAAAGCCTAGCTTTATTTTTTTCATCAACAACCAGTAATGGAATATTCTGCAAATAAAACGCCTTTTATATTTAACTGCGTTTGACGGCCAAAAAATTGACTAAAACATTTAGATCGTCAGCTAATGTTAATAGAAAACAATCGATGAATTTATTGCGCATAATAAAAAAGGCCCAACAGGGCCTTTTTTATTCGTCAAGGCGACACTCGCCCAACATTAACGGACCGCCTAACTACTCAGCAATTTCCTCAGAATAATCATCGGCATTTAAAAGACTATCTAGCTCGCCGAGGTCGGCAGGTTTAAGACGATAAAACCAACCGCCATCATAAGGCTCGCTGTTAACCATTTCAGGCTCATCTTCCAAGCCCTCATTGACAGCAATCACCTCTCCAGACAATGGCGCATAAACATCAGAAGCAGCTTTGACTGACTCTACCACGCCAGCTTCGTCAGCAGCAGCCAACAAAACGCCAATTTCAGGTAACTCAACGTAGACCACATCGCCTAATTGGCTCTGCGCATGGTCAGTAATGCCGACGGTGATGGTGCCATCTTCTTCAAGCCTTGCCCATTCATGGCTAGTAGCATAACGAAGTTCTTCTGGTAAGTTGCTCATGTTTTCATTTCTCTATCGTAGTTGTGCTAAAAAATATGCATCAAAAAAATTTCAGCCTTCTTAAAATTTACTTGCCTGCATCAGGAAACAGTTTTTCGCTATGCGTGATCAGCTCATCCAGGGTCAGATCAAAACTTTTTAAGAAGTGCTCGCGAAAGTAAACCACCTCTTTTAGATTCATCGTATCTAGGCGCTGCTCTACATCACTGACGGCTTTGGCAAACTCACGGTTTCCAGCATTAATCTCTGCTTTACACTTTATGAGCGAGGCAATCAAGTCAGCCGCCTTAATCAGAGCAGCGGTAGATTCTGACTGCTGATCATGCAATAAAAACTCACGGTAAATAGGTTGCAGCGCCTCAGGCAGCGTCGACAACATTTCTTGCTCGGCAGCATACTCCACCTCTTTGTATGCATCACGAATTTTTCGGTTATGGTACTTGATCGGCGACGGCAAATCACCGGTCAGCACCTCGGAAGCATCGTGGTATAGCGCTGCTGCCATAATCTTCTCAGGCTCAATATCGCGCCCATAAATAGATTTTCCAATAATTGCTAGGCAATGTGCAATAGCGGCTACCTCAAACGAATGCTCCATAACATTTTCTTGAATAGCATTGCGCTTCATGCCCCAGCGATGGATCCAGCGCATTTTACTCAAATAGGCAAAAAAATGGTTATTCATAAAGTCTCAGCTCAAATGCAGTAGTAGCGATAATGCGGCGGGTAGCAAGGCCTGTAGGGAAAACACCGGCACCGATTTAGCCCAGCCCCATTGCGTATTTAAGGATTTTATTTTTAAGCCATGGCTGACTATTCACTTGCTGCATACCCCAGTTGCGCAACCACATGACTGGCAACGGTACCGGCTCATACAAACGCTTAAAGCCCTCAACCACAGCCATCATAGCGAGATTATCAGTTTTGCGCGCGCGCTGATATCGCTGCAGGCGAGCAAGCTCGCCGAGCGGCGCTCCGGCAGCATGGGCCGTAGCAATAGTTTGTGCCAACTCTTGCACATCGCCAATACCCAAGTTAATGCCCTGTCCGGCCAGCGGATGAATCGTATGCGCCGCATCAGCAATCAAGGCAAAACCTTCAAGTGCGTAGTCAATGGCGTGCTGCTGCTGTAAAGGAAAAGATCGACGCTGAGACACCGCCACAATATCGCCTAATCGAAATTCCAGCGCACTCGCCAACTGCTGACAAAACTCAGCCTCGGGCAGAGCCAGCAGCCGCTGTGCTCGTTCGCGCGTCTGCGACCAAACAATAGAGCAATAGTGAGAGCCTGCGTCGCCACTTGATTGCGGCCCAGTCATTAACGGCAAATAAGCCAATGGCCCCGTGCCCGTAAAGGTTTGCCAGGCGGTATGTTGATGAGGCTGACTTACAGCAACCGTACAGACAATGGCATCTTGCTGGTAGTCCCAAGCACGCACTGGCATACCGAGCATTTGGCGACAGGGCGAATGCGCTCCGTCGGCGGCCACAACCAAACTCGCTGTCAGCGTAGAGCCGTTGTCTAGCGTCACCTGAGCGCCACCAGCAGCCTGCTCCGATTGGCCAGCCGTAGGCAACACAATAGACGCCACGGCACAACCATCCAATATTTCAACACGCTGCTCACGCACAGCACTCATTAAAGCCGCGGTGATTACCCTGTTTTCAACAATATGGCCTAAATAATCGACACCCATGGCCTGCGCATTAAAATTGATTTCGCCCGTACCACGCGCATCCCAAACTTGCATACCCACAAACGGGCAGCTGCGCAGGGCCGTCATTGCCGACCAGACTCCAAGCTTTTCAAAATAGTCGATCGATGCGCGCGTCAACGCACTTACGCGAGTATCGAAGCCTTCAACCTCGCCACCGCGAGCAGGCAACGTGTCAGAAATTTTGTGCGCCTCAACTAAGGCAATGCGCAAGCCCTTAGTGGCGGCATAAAAGCCAGAGCTTAGGGCGCAAGCAAGTGCGCTGCCAGCAATGCCTGCCCCAACAATAATGACGTCGAAGTCATGGCGCATGCGACTGAACCTTAGATGGCTTACAAAACATAGGGAGGGACATGATCAATTTATTTACGCTTACTCAGACGAGGCTTCTGTGGAGATTTTTTTGCCACCGTAGGCGATTTTTTCTTAGGCAATGTTTTTTTAGTCGGCTTTGCCTTACGGCTGGATGCAGCCTTGGCTTTTAACCCAGGCTTAGATTTTGAAGCGGTTTTAGATTTTAGCGACGCTTTAGATTTCACTATGGGCTTCGCTTTGGTCTTAGCCGTGGCTTTGGTCTTAGCCGTGGCTTTGGTCTTAGCCGTGGCTTTAGTCTTAACCGTAGCTACAGACTTAGCAGTTACCCTCTTGCTCGCAGCGCTGGCTTTGGCGGCGCCCAAAACAGGGCTGCTTGCATGCGACTGACGCATATGCGCCTCAATATCCGCCACGCTTTTACAAACATCGCGGGTCAAAACGTCATTACCCGACTGCGTCAGCGCGATGTCATCTTCAATACGTATACCAATGCCTCGCCACTTGGCTGCCACCTTGGTATTGGCTGCCGCCACATAAATGCCCGGCTCGATGGTCATCACCATACCCGGCTCGAGCACCCGCCATTCGTCATGAACTTTATAATCACCCACATCATGCACATCCATACCCAGCCAATGTCCGGCTCGATGCATGTAAAAAGGCTTATAGGCTTCAGTCTCAACTAGCTCATTGAGCTCACCCGATAACAGCTTTAAATCAATCAAACCTTGCGTGATAACGTTGACCGTCACATCGTGCGGCTCGTTCCAATGGTTACCTGGCACGGCTGCTTTAATGGCTTCGAGTTGAGCGTCCAAAACCACCTCATACAAGGCCTGCTGCGCCTTGCTGAACTTGCCGTTCGCCGGAAAAGTACGCGTAATGTCTGATGCATAGCAATTAAGCTCGCAGCCGGCATCAACCAATACTAGGTCGCCATCACGAATCATGCTGTCGTTTTCAACATAGTGCAAAATACAGCCGTTAACACCCGCGCCTACAATCGAACTGTACGCCGGATGCTGAGCACCGGCGGCACCAAAGGCATAAAGATATTCCGCCTCTAGTTCATACTCCATCATCCCCGGCCGGCACTTTGCCATGGCGCGCATGTGTGCCTCGGCCGAAATACAGGCGGCTGCGCGCATAACGCGAAGTTCGGCGGCGCTTTTGTATAGCCGCAAGTCGTGTAATAGGTGATCCAGATCTAAAAACTCACCCGGCGGATGCGCACCAGCTCGTGCATTGGCCCGCAATACGTTGACCCAATCCATCACCTGGCGATCAAAATCCGGCCACTTGCCCATAGCGTAATAAACGCGCTCACGGCTTTCGAGCAAGCCTGGCAAAATATCGTCAATGTCGCTAATAGGGAAGGCATCATCGGCACCAAGATTTTTAACCACGCCCTCAGGACCCTGCCGATAGCCATCCCATAGCTCACGCTCGGGATCACGCTCACGACAAAATAGTAAACACTCACCGTGCGCCCGCCCTGGTATTAACACCAACACCGCTTCTGGCTCATTAAAGCCGGTCAGGTAATGAAAATCGCTATCTTGGCGAAATTTAAATTCAGCGTCACGGTTGCGAATGAG
>Ga0075467_10000670_pt1 | contig 27860 bp, 37 predicted proteins | sample DEB08_DNA_9_FD_75067 | JGI IMG/M metagenome (GOLD analysis project Ga0075467, IMG submission 75067) | Aqueous microbial communities from the Delaware River and Bay under freshwater to marine salinity gradient to study organic matter... | ecosystem: Environmental > Aquatic > Marine > Coastal ... | reverse complement strand
CCTCCTAGAGAAATATAATAAAGGGTTTGTATAATATTATGGAGTATATTATAAATAAATTATAAATGAATTATAAAAACATGGTTCTATGCCTTTCAGCGTTAAAGTTTAAAGTTCAAAGTGTAAAAGTGTAAAGTAAACAAGTAAGCTGCCTCACACGCTCTTGTGAGGCTAGCCCTTCTGTTAAGTCAATGTGTACTGCTCCCCGGCAGTACTAACTCTGGTTCATTCCAGAGAAGCAGGGGATCCTTCGCTGTCACTCTTGGTAACATGGCATCCGGACATGTCGCTCTCAGACCCGCCTTCCTTGATTTGACTAGAAAGGTTGCTGTAAGCCTCCGACTTGTTAGGGAAGTCGTTGTGAGCACGGGTTGCGACGGTAACGGTCGTCATCTTTCTCAGATGACCTTGGTTCTCTTCTGACTTCCTTTGAGAGTCGCCAGATACGGACATAGATTCTTCGGTGAAGCTGCTCTCTTGCTGGACAAGAGGAACAACTGGTGAAGTGTTTTCAACAAGTTTCTTAGATGGAGACTCATTTTGGTCTTCCTCGGTGGCAATCTGGTCGCTGACGGTTCCAAGGCCTGATTTGTGAGACACATCAGATGAATCCACTTCACTAGCCCTGGGTCTACGGCTGCTGCCGCCTCTGCTGTGAGCACTTCTCTTGCTGCGGGCGCTGCGCGTTGAAGTACCTCTGACTCTACGAGCCTCAACAGATGGTCTCTTCTTACGAAGATCGCTTGTCTGGCTAGGACCAGATTTCTGGCTTGGTCCAGACTTCTGACTGACATTCTCTTCCACGATTTGAGGGAGTTCTTCCTTCTTCTCTTCAGTCTTTCTTTCCTTGCGGGACCTGCTTCTGTGAGATCTTCTTCCCTCGCTCTTGTCATCGTCCTTCTCCTTTCTGGTCCTGCTACGGTGAGATCTTCTTCCCTCGCTCTTATCGTCGTCCTCCTTCTTCTCTCTGCGAGACTTGCTGCGGTGAGATCTGTTAGCAATGCTCTTCTCGTCATCCTTATCCGAGTTCTTTTTCTTGCTCTTTGACTTAGACTTTCTGGATCTTGAAGACTTGTCTGTCTTATCCTTCTTGTCTTTCTTAGACTTTGAAGTCTTGGATGACTTCTTGTCCTTCTTAGAGCTGTTAGTGGGGCTAATGCTTCTTTCCTCCTCAATTTCAGAGGGCTTTAAGGCGAGAGCGGCTCCTCTGTTGAACTGATTCTCGTTGATAACGGTCGAGTTCTGGCCGGAAGGCTCTTCGACGATCTTGGTCATATCGACTCTAGCCAGTGTCTTCTTGATCTCCTCTCTATCCTCGACTGGGAAGATGTGCTTGATCTGCTGAGCCTGTCTTCTTGAAGCACGGAGCTCGAATGTGGTCTTGAAGATGGTCGTGATGTGGACCTCAGGGGCAACTTGGCCTTCTTTGGTCTCTTGGGCCTTAAGGGCAGCCAACTGAAGCTGGCGCTTCTGCTTCATGACAAGGTTGTTTCTCTGGCCGTTAAGGAACTCTCTTCTCTTCTGCTCGCAGAACTTGATGTACTGGAACTCCTTGACATGAATGTATCCCTTCTTCTTCAGCCAGATGGTAAGGGCAATAAACCATTCCTTCAAAATACAGAAGAGGTTGGGTACAAGTAAGTAAATGAAGCAGAATGAGACCATTGATGATCCTGCATTATACTTGAACATAGCGTCTCCAACATAGTCGGAGTACCAGATCTGATGGTACGAGATCATAAGGATGAGCAGCTCGTTGAAAACCTGCATTCTGTGCATGAATTCCTCCTTAAAGAGCTTCACCTGGAGGAGGTAGCAACTAAATAGCACGCTGAAGAGCATATTGAGCATGATCTGGAGCGTAGAGTACTGAGGAGATCCCCAATAGTATGCGCTCATGCAGAAAGTAGCTCTTCTCAGGACAACCACGAAGAAGTAGTTGAAGTGAGGTTCAATGTTGTCTCTGAGCTCTTCGTTCATAATCATGAAGGCGTTGTGGTAGTACTGACGGTCCTTCTTCTTCATCATCAGCTTCTAGTAGTTCAGGTTTGTCACGTAGAACACCAAAAGAGGGAACAGTAGGCACAGTCCGAAGAAGATGTAGCCAATCACCACGTTGAACTGGTCATCAAAGTCCATGTTGCCATTTGCTCCGAAGTTGCTTGGAGAGTTGATGAGGCGAGAGTTGTCCCAGTTGATGAGGGCTCCGATGAAGACCTACATGTAGATGAGGTAGAAGAACATGAAGCCGAGGACTGCAGAGTTCTCCAGACTGAAGTACTTAATGATGGTGCCGACACCTCTCACGTTCTTGTAGTACTTGAGCAGAGCTGAGGCGATGGCCCAGACGCAGAAGACGATGAAAGCTAGGATCACAAGGGTTCCGATTTTGCTCATGAGTGCTCTGTTGACAATTCCGATTCTCTCAAAGCCGGGAGCTGTTGGGAGCTCGTCAATCCATTTAAAGGTCCAGCCCCACATGTCGTTTAGAAGGTAGATGTTGAATGTAGAGAACTGAAGCTGGCTCTTGACGAAAATGGCAACCTGCGAAGGGTTGTTGACTCCAAGAGATGGGAGGAAGGCTAGGTTCTGCATGTTGATGGTGTAAGCAATAAAGTAGAAGACACGGGCATCGAACACACGAGTGAAGATCATCTGGATCAGAGGAATAGCAATTCCCATCCACTTGAGGACGTCCATCAAGTTCTTGAGCAGTTTGATTGAAGGATCGTTAGATGCTTGTTGTGGCTGAATGTTAAGCTTCATGTCCACAGAGCCTTCTCCCTTCTAGGCGTTCTTCAAAACGAGAGAGTTACCACTCTTGTCGTTCAGCACAAGAGTTTCAGGGAACTTCACGACCAGCTGGTCAGGGCTGAACTGAGATCCAAGACCTAGGATTTCAGGGTTCTCGAAGTTAATCTTGAATTTGATGTTGTCAGGCTCCAAGCTTGCAATCAGAACAGCGTCAGGGCCGAGGCTTTGGAACACTCCTTCTTTCTCAATTCCAACTTGAATGAGAGGCATGTCAGCTCCAAGTCTTCTATTTCTCAGGATTCTACCATCGGTTTCAGCCTGAGAAACCCAGTTATCGGGCCAGTCCATTTCTGAACTGAACTTCATTCCAAGGTTTCCTTCATCATCCATGGCCAAGCCACTGATAGATGGCTCAGGCCTGGTGAGTTCAGCATCAGAGCCTTCCTCGTAGTTGACGATTGCAACAGGCTGGTTGACTCTAGCAGGTGCGTCAGAAGTCAATGCGATCTCTTCAGCAGCAATCTCTGGCTCTTCGGGAGGTGGTGGTGCAATGTACTCTCCTCTAGCGTCAATCGTGAACTGAATTTAGTAAACATTGGGCTCATCAGGGTTGGTTATAACCGAGTGTAGAGGGTCTGCGATGAGCAAGAAGGCAGAAAGTTAGTATGCATCAGTATCTGTTGTCTGAAGGTTGAGTGCATAGAATGCAGACAGGTCCAAACTGAGTTCATTGGATGTCTCTGTGCTAATCACTCTGATAACAGCTGCCAAGGCAGGGTCGGCAACCTCAATGCTCAGAGTTGTTTCGTCTCCTTCTTCGTCGGTTATCTCAGGCAGAGGATAGTTGAACACAAAGTCATCAGGTGTTGCTGGAGTAACACCATCTTTCTGGTCATTGTACTCTTGCCACTTGGACTGAATAGAGTAGCTAGATTCAGGTGCAGTAGCAAACTGAGGAGCCTGGTTATTGATATCAGATGTCAGCTATTCCAAGTCTGCAGCTTCTTCCTCAGTCTGGTTTTGAGTTCGAAGGCAGAATGCTTGTGCATTGAAGTTGTCTCCGCACAAAGTGAAAGTCATCTTCTAGCTGACAGTAAATCCTCTGACATCGATCATGGTGAAGTTGAAACTGGACTGGAATCCATTGTTCTGAGTGTAGATGGCGAAGTACGACTTGGTAGGATCATCTGTGTAGCTGATGAACTTGATATTCTCGCTGATCGTGTAGTTAAGAGTGCTCGTCTCAGGGCTCTCGATCAATTGCTGATGATTCACGTAGTAGAAAGGAGCCAAGAATGGGCATTCTCCTTGACCGATAGCAAAGTCAGTCGTTTCTTCTCCTGCCACCTGGCCAAAACCTCCCCATTGAGGGAAGATTGTCTTGACATCCCACTAAACGTAGGGAATGTCAGCACCAATGTAGTCCTCAGCCCAGTTAGTCACCTTGTAAGGTCTGGTCTTCCACTTTGCAGTGTCGTTTAGTAGGTTTGGAGGGTTGTTGTTGATGGCTCCTACCTTACTAGCGCATAGAGGCTCCTTGCGAACGGTAATTTTATGGGTATATTCGGTGGCACGGTCTCTGTTAATTGCATTGAGATAGAACTCCCAAGTCTTGTTTTTGAGTCGGTCTTCTTCAGTGAAAGGAATGGTCACTTCAAGGAACTCCTCGTCATCAACGACAATAAGTTCTGGCTCGGCAATGTCTGTGAACTCACTGAACTCAAGGTTTGATGAGCTGAGTCTATAGGTAAGTGGGCAGAGAACATCATCGTTATTGGTGAAGCGAGGGATGTCCAAGTAGGTCTCTCTGAAGAGGAGATCAGCTTGAGGAACCCTGCTCAAACTAATATTGTACTCAGTTCCTTGAATTGTGGTGTTCTTGAGGTACTCGAGGTTCACTGTATCCATCAAGTTTCTGGACTCTCTGGAAGGAGCGATAATTCTAGCCACCGATGGTCTGCATGGGTAGTTGACCTGCTCTACATTCTTGTAAGTGTGTTCATCTGTAATAGATGCACCTCTTATAAAGTAGTTGAAGACGCCAGGAGTGTTAGCGGTGATGTTGAGTTAGTAGAAGAACCTACTTCCAATGATATCGAAGTTGATAAGGTCAATGGCTGACTGATCAGCGTCTGCGGTTTCTCCTCCAGGGATCAAGGTGATCTCGTACTCAATCGTTGGGCAGTATGTGTCGTTTGTAATGAAATATTCTAGAGGGTTGATGTACAACTCTTCGTTTCTAGGGCGATCAAGCCAAAGTTCGTACCCGGCTGTTGCAAAGTTTTAGATGTCAATCACCTCATAGCCGCACACAATGACGATGACTTTAATATCGATGAACTCATAGTTTCCTCCTCTTGCATATGCGAAGTAGGAGAACTCCCAACTAATTTTCTCAATAGAGCCATCAGTGAGAGGTATAGAAGTGTCAAAGGTCAAACTATCATTATTCCTTTCGAACATGCCAAGCTTGTTGTAAATGTTCTACATGTCATTTGAGAACACAATCTGATCATTGTCACTGTTGGCTCTGATCTGGTAAGAAAGAATCTTGCAACGCTCGTCGTCAGCTCTGTAGAACTGACCTCTTGCGTCCTCAACGTCTAGGAGCATCTCAATGTCAGTGTTTTTGAGGAGGTTGTACTCCTTAAAGAAGTAATAGAGCTGGTCATCGGAGAGGTAGATGATCTGAGAAAGTTCGTCACAGTAGTTGACTTGGTTGAAAACTTCGTTGTTCGTCTGAGTGATGGTGTTGGCGATAATTTGGAACTGCAAGAATTCTGGTCCTTCATCAGGGTCTTCGAACGTCTCTGTCAACGATGTCATTATGAGGGTCTGTTGTCCTTCGATGGAAATAATATAGTGATCTTCGGTTTCAAACTCATTGCCATTGCTGTCAACCATAGTGTAGCTGAGAATAGGACAGTACTCGTCGTTGCTCATGAAGAAAGCGTCCACATTGTAGTAACTATAGGCATCAGTTTGATCCCCATCTTATGGTCGAATGGGGATCCTAACAACCATCTCATCGGTGTAACCATTGTAGATACTTGGGATAGGAATTGTTCTCGACAGAACTTCATTTCCGCACACCTTGATCTTGAATGCAATAGGAAGAGTAATGTTGACTTCACCCTTGCTCTCAAAGACTAAGGTGTAGTTCAGCCAGTAGAACACAGTCCTGCCGTCAAGGAGAGGCACTTAGGTATCAACTTAGAATTATGGAATGTAGTCGTCATCAATGGAGGCCCATGGGTTGTGGGAGTAGTAATCCTTGTCTTCGTCCCATCTAATTCTACCGAAGTCTTCATCTTCCAAGTCATCTCTGATTGGCACCCCGTACCTGTTCAGAATGTCATACTTCCAGATAGGGCAGTCACTGTTCGTTGTTCTTACGATATCATCCAACACAAGCCAACCGGGAGAGAATTCATCTGTGAAGCCACTGTTCTTGTCGTAATTAAAAATGACTTCTCTATCTCCAAAAATGTCTTCAATTTAGTCGTTGTCGATTTCAAGATCTGTAGTCAAGAAAGAGCAATAAGTTATTTCGAAGTCAACTGGCATGTAAGAGTACTAGTCTCCTACAGTGTAACCTGCAACGTAGATTGTAAAGTTACCCTGGTAGCTTGGGAAGAGACGCACAATATGGCCCACTGTGTCATGATCGAAGATCCAAGCATTCAGCTGCATTTCTTCGTCAGGGAAAGATGGGAATTCAGTCAAGAAGGGCTCGTCTTGCATTCTAATTTACCAGCGATCAACGGGGCAGAAGTCTGGGTCTGAGCTCTGATACTTGTCTTCCAATGACCAGTCGTGGTTGGTAGCATTAGTCTCCATAATGAGAAGACTCCATGGTACAGTCCTGATAGTCGAAACTGTCTCCAGACCACAAATGCGGATTGTGACATGGATCTTCTTGAAGGCATAGATGTTTCTTGAAGCATCAGCTCTGGCTCTGACTCTGAATCTGTAATCAACCTGAGGATAAGCGCCAAAGGTAGGTTAAATACTAGTGTCAAAGGTTAGTCCGTCAGTTTCAGGGTCTCTGCTACCAAGTGATAGCAGATCATATTCATCATCGAACCAGCTGATTTTTTCATTAGAGGATTCTCTGACAATTTCATATTCCTAGATGATACATCTATTGGGATATGCAAGATTGAAGAAGCCTCTTAGCTCAGTTCTTGAGAGAAGAGAAACGTTGGTTCCAGTATTCTTCTCAAAAAGCATATGGTACTCTTCCTCGTCATCCACAGTCAGCATCTGCTCGATAATGTCGCAATCGTACGAATTAGTGAAGTCGACTTCCTTGAAGACGTAGTTCCAGGAAATAGTCTGAGCAAGGATGTAGAAGTTATACTCTTCGATTATTGCTGGGAACAACCATAGGTGAGTCACTTCGCTGAAGTTGTTGTATGGCTTCAAGAGTTGGTACGTTTCGGTCGATTCAGGGCAAGTGTCTCCAATCCATCCGTCAATAATATCTGTGTTCGTGTGCAGTGAGTATCTGTCGTCAAGAGGAGGACAGTATGAGTCGTTGGAGGTGAAGTTGCCGTCTCCGAGAGGATACATGTGCACTTCATCAGTCACGTTTATGTGGTACTCGTATAGAATTCTTCCTTGTTCTACAAGGCTTAGCTACTCGTACTTGCAAATGTCGATGGTTAAGTCGAAAGCGAAGTGCATGAAGGCTCCTCCTTGAGCTGTAGCTTTGATGGTGAAGAAGTACTTGTTGGATCTTACTCTTCCGTTTGTCATGGGTACATCTGTATCGATGGTGACTGGATCAGTGAGCAGATCAGTTCTGCTTGCAACCTGAAGCACATTGTGGATGTGGGTCTGGTTGAAAGGAAGATTTGATCCATTAGGGTCAGTTGGGTCAACAATGAGAATCTTGTCTTGTCCTCCAAGTAAGTTTGCCTCAACTACTTCCATAAGCTCGTACTTGATAATCTGGCATCTGATTGGATCGTCGACGACGAACATGTTCTAGACCTGTTGGTTTGTGAAAAGAGTCCTTACTCCTTCGTTCTTGAGCATGCTGTACTCCTCGAAGGATTCTCTGCTAGGTTGTATATTCTGAGATATCTCACTACATAAATTAATCTGGTTGTACTCCTAGTAATCGTACTTGTCAGTGATACTCTTACCCAACAGGTAGAAAGTGTATGAGCCTTCATCGTAAGGGTTCATAATAACAATAACTCTTCTGCCGGCAAATTAGTCGATGCTATCTTCCAAGGCATAGTTCTACTCAGTTCCTGCTGGAGGGTTAGCCGCAGTATCAGGATTTCCAGTCTCAACCTTAAGGGAGAAGTCGATGGCAGGGCAGTCAGTGTCGTTGGTCGAGAACATATTTTGGCCCTCATAGCTTTCCAAGAAGCGAAGTCTATCGAAGTTAATCACCAACTCCTCGTTAATTTCTGCACCATTGTTGGTTATGACCTCCCAGCCACAGACAATAATGTGAAGTTCAACAGGCTTGAAGTTGCTAGCAGTTCCATTTGCAACGGCAGTGAGTGAGAAGAAGTGAGGGATGTAGACGGTGTAGAAGTCTTGGGGATTGATATTAGTGTTCACTTACACTTATGTCACGGAGTCTCCAGGATCTTCAATGTTCAGAATATCTATTCCGAGAGTCTCATTTTGAAGTTAAGCACCGTTGTACTCTGAAACATAGTAATCCAGGATTATGCATCGCTAGTCTTCGATGTCAAAGAAGGATTACATCAAGTTAAGGTTGATGGGCTCAACATTTCCTTCGTTTTTGAGGACGTCCACTCGGTAGTCAGCGTTTTCAATTCTATACACAATGTTTGAACCAGGTCCACACCTGACATCGTACTGAATCTCCTTGTAGGCGGTTTGACCTGTAATAGTGGTGGCTTTTATGAAAGCTTGTTGGATAGCTAAGACTTCAGGTCTGAATTCAATCTCTGTTCTTGTGTATCCATCTAACCAAACATAGGTGTTCAATCCCATGTTGGTCTAAGCATCAGCATCAAGCTCCACCTGATACTAATCAGTACCATTTACAAGCTCGAAGTACACTGGCTGGCAGTAGTCATCAGTTGATTCGAAGAAATAATCCAGCATTTCTATCTGAATATTACTGTCCCAGACATCCATCTACAAGTACCAGATATCGAACTCGTTGTTCACATTAATAACGTGGTTGTTTTCAGTACAGATTTCAAGGACAAAAGTTATGTTCTTCTGGACGAAAGAGCCACCTTCTGCGACTTGCTCCCACATGAAAGTCCAGCTCAACTGAGGAGTGAACCACGTGTCTTCAGGGGAAAGAATAACCTGAGAATACATCTCGACTTAATCTCTAAAGATATTATTGGTGAAGCGATTAGTGAGTTCCAAATCTGTGATAGCTGAGCCATCAGTATTCTTGAGATACCAATTCTAGGGCAAGCAACGAGTTTCGTCTGAGAGGTCAAACATTGCAGTGGTGTCGCTGCTTTCAAGAGCTATGGCGTTGTAACCGTTTTAACGGCTGAATCTATTTCTCTCAACGGTGAAAACAGTAGGGCCATTTGGGTTGATTGTCATTGTCTGAGAGCCCACCACGCATTGTACTGTCACAGAGAACTAGGCGTAACTCTGAGAATTCACAACAGAGCTTGCTCTGATGAAGAATGTGTATTCACCTGCCCACTGAGGGAACAGTGCGAGGGTCTTGTTTTAGAGTAAGTAGAAATTGGGCTCTTCAATTTCGGTAGGTTCAGTGTCGAACACATTGTTTGTCACAATATCGAAGTTAATTGGAGGGCAGTAGGGATCGGTGGTAGAGAACAAGTCCGTGAAGTTGTAGAGAGTTCTCACTGCATCAGGAAGGATGTCGAGAGTCCACGATCTAGTCAAACTGGCATTGTAAGACACTTGCTCGTTGCCACAAATGATGATATCAAGGTTGACTTCCTTAGTGAAGGTAGGTCCTCCAACTGCCTTGGCGATAATTACAAATTCGTACTGGTTTGAGATGACAGTTCCATCTGTAAGCTCAACAAAAGTGTCGACTTGGACGCTTGGGTCCATTGGGTCAAATCGGTTGGCAAGGTTTAGCACCTAGAAGAGCTTGTCGTTAGGGTTGACAACTGAGTTGTTGCGGTGTCTTATCTCGTACTCGTAGATGAGGCATCTGTTATCATTATCAAGGAAGAAGAGATCCTTAACATCTTAGTCAGACAGCAACTCTACTTGGAAGAATTCTCCTGTATTCTTGTCCACTTCGAGGTTCAATGGTCCATTGAAAGTGGGATAGATCACCTGCAGTTCAGTTGTGCATGGCTCGGTAATGGAAAGAGTTACCTATTTGTTGGCAAATACTCCTCCAGCTGTCTCAGCAAGAAGCCAGAAGTCCTGTTCAATAATTGTTCCTGGGTAGTTCCAGATCTCGGGCTCAGTGAGCGTTCTTCCGTTGACAACTTCACCTGGTCCCAAGAGCTTCAAGTAGAAGGTTAGCTCGAATGGAATCTAGTTATTTTCACTAGGATCGTCCTCTGTCATTCTGACGCTGAAGTACTTGGGTGGGCAGTAAGTGTCGTTGGAGGTGAAGTTAGTGGTGATGGGATAGGTGAATGCGAAGGGGTTGAGTGACAAGTGGTACTCGTAAAGCACTCTGCCTGGTTCAGTAAGAGTAAGGGTCTCATATCTACACACCACAATGTCAGCTTGGACAGTCTGAACCTACTGCACACCACCTCTCGCAGTTGAAAGGACCTTGAAGGTATATGGGATCAGGTCGATAGTTCCATCTGTTTAGGCAACATTGGTATCAAGGCCGACTCCAAATCCTGGTCGGTTACCGAGATCGAGCTTGGAATAAAGGGTGTCGAAGCTTTGAATTGTGCTCAAGTCTTCCTTTCTGATCTCGTAACTGATGATAGGACACTCAGTGAACTAAGTGGTGAAAAGATCGAACATCTCTTACTCACTGAACAAGGAGCTAATGCCTTAATTCTTGAGTCGTTGGACCACCTTAGTACCTTGAGTTTCAGCTGTGATGAACTGAGAGCGAGAGCCACAGAAAGAGTTGAAGACGACAGTCTTGTACGCGAACTTGCCACTCACAGTCTTTGCAAGGATGTAGAATGTATAGATATCTTCGTTCTGTGGGAAGGTGGAGAGAACTCCTTGACTGCTCAGCCAGAAGTTGTCAAGCTACTAAATAGTTGGGTTCTCTGCATTTTCAGGGTTGACTGTCCTTGAAGTCTTGATTTAGAAGTTAATAGCTTGGCAGTAGGAGTCGTTAGACTGGAACAGTGGACTTAAAGGAGTCACCTAGTTCTGTGCATTAATGGGGTCGATTTCCATGCTGATGTCCAGTGTGGCATCATCAACAAGGCTCAGCTGCTCAAAGCGACACACAATCACTCTCAGTGTCACTGCCTTCCAAGCAGTAGCTCCACCAGGGGCAGTTGCCTTGATCTGGAATTCGTAGTCCCAGACAAGGAGGCCATCTGAAATTAATTCAGGTTCAGGCAAGGTTGTGTCTGCCTCAATAACACCGAGAGGGTTCTCTCTGTTATCGATCTAGAGAATTCCGAAGAGATCATCGTTGTTGTTAATGAGTTGGTCATTCATCTTGTGCAGGGTGAAGGTGTCGATCTAACATCTTTCTTCATCAAATTCGGAGAACAAGTTCATGATCTCGTCTGAAGTTAGGATAGTTCTCACACCTTCGTTCTTGTTCACCTCGATCACTAGAACTCCTGGTGAAGCTGTTATACTCTGGGAAGCTTGTCCGCAGATAACTTCCTGAACAACGGGAAGGTAGAAACTCTTGCCGGAGACAGTGCTACCAAGGACGTAGTAGTTGTAGGTGTTAACAGCATTAGGGATGAGTTTGAGGAGAGGAGTGTTTGGAATGGAGTAATCAATCTAAACAATTGGTGAGTCTACGTCTGCCAACTGTGCCAATGTAGTGTTTTCAGGGTTGGTATTGGTGATGACAAAGCTGTTGACAGGGCAGTAAGGATCATTGGATAAGAACTTAGTTCTGATATTGATAAGTGTTGGGCTGTAGTTGATGTACACTGTTTATTCATAACTTTCATCCCCTGTATTGTCAGTATCTGGTGATGCACTGATGGTGAACCAATTCTCCAAAATCTAATTGAAGTCAAGGTTATTGAAAGGTGTATTGAAGACTTCTGACATGTATAAGTCATAGTAAGCATAGGCGTCCTGTTAAGAGGTAACAGTTTCGTCATCGCACACTACTATTCTTATGAAAACAACTTTGTCTGCAAAAGATTCACCCAGTGCCACAGCTCTAATTCTAAAGCGGTAGTCAATGTAATGGACAGTTCCATCCGTCAAAGCTACGTCGGTGTCAACACCAAGTGCTGGGTCATTTCCTCTTTCGTCAAGGAATAATCTGAAAAAGAGTTCTTCGTTGACTTGACCGTCGCCTAGCTCATTGACAACTCGGTACTCGACAATGGGGCATCTGATTGAGTCCTGGACATCAAATAAAGCAAAGACTTCATTATTATCTAAAATTAACTCGAAGCCATTGTTCTTCTGGAGTGTGACTTCAAGTTGGGCAGAGCTTGTCGTGAACACCGATTGAGAGAATTCCACGCAAGAGGCTTCGAATTATACTTCTCTGTATGTGGTTCTTCCTGAAACAGTGTAAGCAAACACGTAGAAGTTGTATTCGCCTTGAAGGTAAGGGTAGAGGAGAAGTTAGTCTTCCAGAATGTAGAAGTTCAGAGCCTCGTCCTCAGTGGGCACGTTGCCAACGCTAAAGCCGGTCTTAGCTTCGTAGTTGATTGCAGGGCAGTCTGGATCGTTGGTCTCGAACCACTAGTTGAGGTTAATTGAGGTCACAAAGTTAAGGTTCCTTTGGTCCACATTCAGTTCAATAACAAACAGGCTTTCTTCGTAGAGCGTCAAAGACTCATCTCTGCAAATGTTGATAAAGAATCTGATAGGCTTCTCAATCTGTGGTCCACCAACGGCGGTGATTAAGATCTTGAATTCAAACTCAAGTTCAAGCACTTATCCATTTTGAGGAGCAGTAGTAGTGTCAACTTCCAGGGAGTAGTTTGTTCTCTGACCCAAGTTGAGTACGTCCCAGAGTTCATCTCCGGGCAACACAAGAGTGCTGTTGATATGATACACTTCGAAAGTCTCTAGCTGGCATCTGTCTGGGTTTTAGAGCTCTACAAGTTGGGTGATTTCGAAGGAGTCAAGCATTCTCTGGACTCCCGTGTTCTTATCAAAATTGAACTCATCGAAACCTGAGTTGGCCAAATCGAGAACCTGAAGTTCAATTGCGCACTTCTCTGTGACTGAAATAGCTACTTCCTTGTAAACATAGTTTTCGCCAGCACTAGAGCCGAGAATAAAGAAGTACCAATATTGTTCGAAGAGTCCTGGCTGCATGAATATCTTCTGGGTCGATCCATCATTGATCAAAGCGTAGTAGATTTCGGTTTCTTCTTCTTGGTTATCAAGCTCAGAAGGAGGGTTTCTGGCTTAGGTCTTGATCTCGTAGTTGATGACGGGGCAATCAGTATCGTTGGAAGTGAAGTTGGCAGAAAGAGGGTAGATCTGAGCAATGGGGTCAAGAGAGTAGTGGAACTCGTATAGAATTCTTCTGTCTTCAACTAGAGAGATTTCTTCCCATCCGCAAACGACAATTCTGGCAATGACATTTTTCCATGCTGTGGCTCCTCCATTGGCGGTAACCTTAATTTGGAAGCGGTAGTCGATGTATCTGACGGTACCATCCTGCTCAAGAATGTCACTGTTGAACTCAATGTCTCCTAGGAGAGAGTTACGTCCAGCAAGGTTCATGAGAGATCTCAGAGGGTTCTGGATAGAGATGACATTTCTGTTCTCATCATACACTTCGTATGACTCAATCTGGCATCTTTCTTCGTCACTCAACACGAAAATGTCTCTAAGCTGAGAAGGATTAAGCATAGTGACAACTCCCTCGTTCTTCAGGATTTCAACAATCAGATCAGTGTCCAATTCAGCTTCGGTGATGGTCTGAGAAGACTCAACGCATCTAACTGTGAGGTCAACTGGCTGGATTGCGAACTTTCCGGTGACTGAAGCTCCATAGACAAAGAACTGGTACTGTCCTTCATCCTAAGGGTACATGATTAGCTCATTATCCTCCACTCTGTAGTTTAACTTATCTTGGTTGGAAGGTTCGACTGCGTTAACGATAACACTGTTCACTGTGTTCTTGGAGAAGAAGGAGATTGCAGGACAGTAATCATCGTCGGTAGAGAAGTAGGTGTTCAGGTCAACTACACTATCTACAGCAGTTGGGCCAATGTCTAGAACAACCTCAACAGGGTCTTCAAAGTTATTGGTGATGGTCTCAGATTAGCACACAATGATACTGAAGTCCAAATTTGCTTCAGCAGCATCATAATATTAATTGTATGAGCCAGATGTAGCTTGAATTAACACGGAGTAGTCCTGGGAAATGACTGTTCCATCAGTCATTGGAATGTCTGTATTAATCTAAAGAGCTGAAAGGTCTGATCGGCTTGTAAGTCTAAGAAGTTCAGTCAACATCTTTTCGTCTTAATAATCAGGATCTTAGTTGTAGTAGTAGTAATAGAATAATGCATCTCCTTCATTAGTACGTACCCTTATTTATTCAATCTCACACCTGAGAGGGTCAATCTAGTTGAAGAAACCCAATAGGTCTGCCGCACTTACCAACGTAATCACTCCTTGGTTCTTATTAACAAATCTAGAGTATTACTAAAGACGTGATGAGAACACGTTAGAATCTGTGCTGCAGAAGTTGTTAAGTTCTCCTGGCAGGTTTGCGTGATTGTTGGAGGCCGTTGTTCCTTGGATCCAATATTGGTAGAATCCTGGGTCTCTTGGGAACACCTCCCAAATTGAAGGGTTGGATTAGAAGAAAATGTTCTCGCTCTAGGCAGAATTTCTTCTCACGGCATTTTCATAATCGTCGTCGGAGAGGACAATTTCGAAGGTGTTGACAGGACAGAAATCAGTGTCGTTTGAGGCAAAGAGTCCGTCTGTGCTGTAGGGTACGCCACTATCTTGTCTGACTTGTAGGGTATCTGAGTATACGGCATTAGTAACAATCGTTACTTGTTCGTACCTACAGACCACAATACGGGCTAGGAATTCTTTCCAGATGTAGGCTCCTCCTTCGGCAACTGCCTTGATCTTGAATGGGAAGTCAACTGTGGTAATCGTTCCATCAGTTTCTTCCGCACCAAAAGTAGTTTCCATTTCGATAGTTGCTTCAATTCTGTCCGTAATGTAGAATCTATCGTAAAGGTCTTCGGTATTACCACCGTCACTTATCAAGACCTCATCCATGTTGTACATTTAGTATGTTTCAATTGGGCACCTTGTAGGTTCTTCTCTGTCGAACAACGCCTGCACAAGTTGGGAGTTCATCAAGGTAACTCTGCCTTCGTTCTTGAGTGCATCGAGCACTTGAACTTCATTGTCTACAAGAGTAAGAGTCTGCGAAATTTCACCGCATTCGATGGAAAGGTTGAAATATTTGTAAGCAGGCTGATTTGTGACTGATTCTCCCTTGACGAAGAAGTAGTAGATTCCTTGAGTCTGTGGATACAGCTGCAGATATATGCTTGTCAAGTTTTGATAGATCTTGAAGTTGAATGACTGCTGCTGAGATGGAATCACTTCACCATCTCTCCCAAAGCTGATCAAGGTCGTGTAGCTGATGGCGGGGCAGTCAGTGTCATTTGTTGTATAAAAATCGCTGAGAAGTTTGTTTTCTGCCTCTGCAAATTCAGCGTTCACAATAAAGACAGTATAATCTTGAGTTGCAAGAGTTGCAGCGTCAAGTGTCTCATAGCCGCAAATAATAATCTTGAACTCAACATCCTTCCAGCCGAAAGCTCCACCTGCGTTTATAGCCTTAATTTTAAAAGGATACGAGAGCTCAACTACAGTTCCGTCTTGGGGTGCTGAATCAGTGTCAAGGCTGATAGAGAAGTTATCTCTCTGGCCGAGCAAGAGAACGCTGAAGAGATCGTCTTCAGAGTCAATGACAGATCCATCGGCGCTGTAAATTTCGTACTCAATGGCGAGACAACGCTTGGAGTTGTTGTACTGGAACAAGTCTTCGACTGCATCTTCATCAAGCATCATCTGGACACCATTGTGCTTGATGTACTCAAGCACAAGAGGTTCAGGATCGACAGGCGTAATAATCTGGTCAGTGGCTGTGCATGGATCAGAGATAGAAACACAGACATGCTTCCATGCATAGACATTGGCAATAGTAAATGAAGCAACCTTGAATTCGTACACTCCGATTGTTTCAGGGAAGGTTCTCAGAGTAGCCTCCTTGTAGAGCCAGAAGTTATCTCCACCATCTACATCATCAAACTCAATAGTACTGAAGAAGTAGAATATATCATTGACTGGATCATAAAATTAATCATAATACCAATACCAATCCATTTCCTTGAGTCTAAAGTCAATTGGAGGGCAATCGGTGTCGTTGGTGTTGAAGAGAGGAGGAAGAGGGTAGTTTCTTACTTTAAGTTCGTCTGTGTGCAGTTCAATGAACAGAACGTCATCTCCGTCATCAAGCCTATCAGCGTCAGGTTGAAGCTCAACATCCTCCCATTCGCAAATGATCAGGTTGACCATGAAGTCTTGGTCGATGTAGGCTCCACCCTTTGCCTCGTACCTTACAGTAAATCTATAAGGAATGTTGGCAACAGTGTAGTTCTCCATGTAGAATGTATCTAAGTAGAGACCTTTGTAGTTGTAATACCATTCATCGGCATCTGAGTCGTAAGCACTTCTATTCTTAACATCTAGAGCTAACTTGTCGTAGAGCAGATCACCACTCTCAACCAGAGTCCTGTTGCTTGAATGGTACACTTCTGTCGAGGTGAGACGACATCTGCTCCTATCAGCAAGATCGTAGTTAGCATAAATGTCCTCTTCATCCAAGAAGTACCAATAGTTCTGAACACCAGTATTCTTGAGGACGTCCAATACCCAAATCAATTGACTGTTATCAGCAAAGACCAAATTAGATTCTGGAACACACTGAACAATGAGTTGAACTGGCAAGTGGACCCACTGCCAAGCTCCAGGAGGAATGGCCATGATGTAGAATTCAAACACTCCTTCGTTCTCAGGGAACAATGTAAGGGTATCGTAGAATCCATTTGGACTACCCCACTCGAATTCATAAAACAGATAGAAGTTGTCGTAATAAAAGTCACTCCAGTTTTCATTATCATCAGGCTCGTTGGTGTCTGCCTTGAATAACTTGTACTAGATTGGGTGGCAGTAAGTGTCGTTAGATGAGAATTCTCTCGCAATGCGATGGTTCAGCGGTACAACTCCATTATTACCCAGGATGATGTCGAGAGTGTAGTTGAGTGTGTGGTCGTCACCATAGGTCAAGGTGAGCTCCTCGTACATGCAAATGTCGATGGTCAGGTTGTACTGTTTGTACTAGACAGCGCCACCTCTGGCATAGGCCTCTAAGAACACGATATGCTCAATACGGTCTATATCATCTGAAAGATCGATGTCTGTGTCGATGGTGAATCCAGCTAAGGGAGTATCATCATAGTGATCTTCGAGATCAAAGATTGCGAATTCTTTATCGCAACCACCTTCATTACATATGAAAGGTGTCATGAAGACATAACTACGTTCAAAGGGGCCAGAACCGAAAGTTCTACCAAGCTAGTCATTAAACCAGAACAGATCTTCATAATCGTCGTAAAAATTCCAGCCGTACCAGATACCGGTATCATCATCACCATCCACAAGGTCGTATCTAACAATTGGACAAGTATAGTTGCTCACTACATCGAACACGTTCACTACCTCGAAGTCGCTGATGGCTTCACGAAGTTGTTCGTTCTTCAGGAATCTCCTCTCAATGGCTCCGTTATCTTTCAGGGTAATAACGTTCGATCTTTGAGTACACTGAGTTCTCATAACAGAAGGTTGGTAAATGCATTCGCCAGAAATAGTGCAGCCCTTGATAAAGAAATCCCAACCATTGTTGTCGTCATTTTCAAAGTCGTAGGTCTCGTTTTGAGGGAACTTGACTAATTCGTGGGCATTAGCATCAGTGACATTTATGAAGACATTCTCAGCTTACCAGCCCGTGAACTCTTCTTCTCCATTGTTCTCTGTGACAACCTTCATGGTGAGAGGAGGGCAGTAGGCATCATCACTTGCGAAGAAACTTGACACGGGTTCTGTGTAGACTGGTCTTGGGTTGGTAACAACATCAATTTACAGGCCGGTATTATCACCTTCAAACGAGTTGTCATCGTATGATTCGTCATCATAAGTGCTTCTTGTAATGGTTTCGTCTCCGCAGATGTTGATAGTGAGCTTAGCATTCTTTGTTGCTGTGGCTCCTCCTTCTGCGGTCACCTTAATCTGGAATTCAATCTCTAGATCGACAGTGTGGTTGTAAAGAGCAATGAAAGCATCAGAGCCTAACAACAAGGGCTTGACTTACAGGTCTCCTGTGTTGTCACCTCTTTCGCCCAGTTGTAGGTAGTTGATCACCTATGCCTCTATATCATCCTCTCCGCTAAAATCAGTTCCATCACGCTTCTTGATTTCGAAGGTGTTCATCAAGCAATAGTCAGTTCTTGCCTCGCTGAACATAGCTTTCAGGGCATCAACGTCGGCTAGAACTGAAATGTCATTTTCACCATCAGTGTCTTCAGCGGCAATCTTGTTCACGGAGAACTCAACATCGTTGTTATCAGCAGTTGTGATAACTTAAGATTCATTATTACAAGCAACTTCAATGTCGAATGTAACAGAAGCACTAGCACCGTCAGCAGTGGAGCCGACCAACTAGAATTCTCCATCGTACACTTTGTTGCCAGTAAGCACAGTTTGCGTCTAGGTAATGGAATTGTCGTCTGAGTAGGTGACGGTCTCATCAATGATGTCGTCGAGAGTACCAGTGATATCTGAGTCATCTTATTGTGCTACGAATGTTCTTGGAGGACAGTCCAAATCACTTGACGAGAACAAGCCAGGGTTAGGCCATGTTTCAGTATCGGGTGTGCCACTAGGAGCAGGAATGTACAGAATTGTAGTTGTTTCTCCTGCATCAATAGCTGTTGTCAGTGTTGACTCGTAGCAAATATTGAAAGTGTACTCATATGTGATGGAGTGGCAGTTCGATTCTGCAGTATCAATACAAGCTGTCAAGAAGAACTCATATTCCTTGGTGTCGTAGTAGCCGTAGGGCTCCGTATTAACAAGAGTGGTGTTGAAGTTGAGGCTTCCAAACTGGACGTAGTTGCTTTGGTTCAGATGAGATCCTAGATACCCAGCATCCGAATCGCTAGAAAAATCAACAAGTGATACCCCAGAAATAAAACCAATCTTTACCGAAAGGATTGGGCAGTTTGATTCTGTTCCGAGCACAAAGAAGTCTCTTACCTCCTCGCTACAAGTTGAAGTAAAAACATTTTGTAGATTGTCTGTGCCTGATCTCTTGTTGTATGTTTGCGTTTGAGTAGCTTGGAAATCGGCAGCAGCAGTAATGGTCTGAGATGCACAAGCATTAGACTGACTCTTAGAAAGAGTGATTTGTCTAAAGTTGTAGGTTCCTGAAGTCTCTGCTGTAACAAACATTTCATACACGCCTGTTTAACCATTGTTGTTACTTGGAGTAACCGTGAGCGTGGTGTCACTTACAGAAACGAATCCAGCAGGTGCACCAGGAATTGTTTCTTGCTTTTCTTCAGGAGTACCATCAGTTGATAGGTAGTAGCTGGTGATAGGGCAGTAGGTTGAGTCCCAATCATTGGCGTAGTCAAAGTAAACGTCCATTTCGAAGTCTCTTGCACCAGCGTTTGTGTACACATCGGCCAAGAAAAACTTGTTCTCACACAGCAGTATCAATTTTCCTTCGTAATCAGCATCAGTATCATCCCTGGTCTTACCACAGATAACCAGACGGATCTTGAAGGGCATGGAAGCAGTTGCTCCTCCTTCAGCAAAGCCGTTCATCTTGAAGTCGAAATCAATGAAAGGAATAGTTCCACTATCTGTGTCTGCGGCAGTGATGTATGTGTTGATCCAAAGTCCGGTTGATAAGTCGAAACCAAAGTTGCTTTAATGAGGAGCTTTGTCATTATCTGACCAGTGGAAGCGGTCAGTATCAGTTTGATCATTGATGTTTTGCCAGAATTCAGTTCCAAGAGCTGTTCCATCAAGTTTAGTCATAGTGATGCTATCAGGGCCGCACTTATCGTCTTCAAGATCAAATAGAGTTTCCCAAGCACTCTCGTAGGTTGCTAAAATTAATGACCAGCCACGGTAATCTTCTACCAATCCATTCTCATCGGTAGCTTTCCTGAGTTCTATTCTACCGTCTTCAGATGTGTAATCTTCATCTGTTGCAGTCACAGCGTTCGATGTGAGACCGCACACAATTGTTACGGTCAATCTTACTCTGGCTACGTTGTTAAGGGATACTGAAGCAGCGTATACATTGAAAGAGTAAGTGCCTGGTACCAATGAAATAGTTGTCAAAGTATTATCCGAGATGCTAAACTGAGAAGAGTAGCTGTCGTTGAAATCAGTGACAAGCGTTGGAATTTACGAGTTTGCGAAATTACTAGGTTCCTTGTTGGAAATGACGTAGTAAATGGGAGGGCAGTGAGTGTTGTTATTTGAGAACCATGCGGACACATCCTCTTCTTCAGGGTCCTCTGAAATGATGATCGTGTAGGACAATGCTTATGCTCCATCATTGCCTGCAGACGTATTGTCGAACTCGCAAATGACAAGGAATGTCTTCACAGCTCTGTTGGCTGTAGTGCCTCCAACAGTGGTCACCTTGATAACGATATCTGTTTCAAAGGATGCTTACTGTCCTGATGTGTCGTCCGTGGTCGACACCATCGATACACTTCCCAGAGAATCAGTTCTTGGGAACAAGAACTGATCATATTCTGCATCTCCATCAACAATTACTTCTTCGTCCGAGTTCAGGATTGCAAAGCTTTCAAATGGGCATCTGTCTTCAGAGAGTTCGAAGAGAGCCTTTAAATCATTCAAAGTGATGATAGTCTGCGAAAGGGTTGGGGAAACTGACCTTGGGATATAGAATGAAGTCGAAGCAGAAGAATTGCTGGTAATGGTCTAGGAATTGATGCCGCATGTAGTTTCAATTGTGAACTCAACGTAATCGTATTGGTCTCCTAGAGTCATTCCGTAGACTTGAGGAGTGTAGGTTCCCACAACTCCGGGGTACACTCCAATTTCGTTAGGGTCGTCTTCGTTGAAGAAGATTGTTGTTGTCAAACTAAGACCATTCCCGTCAATGTCTGACAGATAAATTTGGTCTTCGTCTGTGGGTGAAACATCTGCGTTGTAGACAGCTCCATAAGAAGTAATAGGGCAATCATTATCTGATGAGGAGAAGTACTGGCTCAGGTCAACAGTGTCCATGGGGCTGCTGTCTGAGCTTGCTGCGACGTAAGAGTAAGAGGTTGTGAACTCGGTCGCTGAGACAGTTTCTTGTCCGCATATTTGAACGGCCACAGTGAAGTCAAGGAAGTCGGTTTCACCTCCTTAGGCAGTTGCTTGGATCCTGACAGTGTGGTTTACGAATAACACTGTTCCGTCAGTAGGAGCAATGGTGGTGTCGAAGAGGAAGCCTTGGTTAGGCACGTCCGACAGGTCAAACAGATCGTAGAGCTCATCTCCTTCTTAAAGAGTAACATTTGTATTAGGGTTAAGGATCTGGTAGCTGACAATTGGGCATTCACTTTCTCCAACAGCGAAGTAGGCCTGGAGATTTGCATAGGTAAGAACATTTACTCTGCTCTCCTGGTTCTTGTAGGTAATGACAGTGTCTGTTCTATCCTCACCGGTGATTATATTGTTCTGAACGAGAATGTTGGCTGAGTTTGAATCACAGAGAGTCTCGTATGTGAAATCAAGCATGAAGCGGTCTCCAATGGACTCAAAGAGGAAGAAGGTTTGCTTCGTGCCAATTGTTACGTCAGACTCAATGGTAATTGTTTCTGCTACGTTACTGAAAGTGATGTAGTTAAAGATATCATCATCTTCTTCATATGGGGTTGCAGCGTCAATGCCACCTATACCGCCGTCGTCGGAGAACATGTTGGTATTCTCGACATCGCAGTAAGTATCGTTTGTAGTCACAAGACTAGTGAAAGCAATAGTCTCGTCATTGTTATAGTTCCAACCGATTGTGGTGGTGTAAGGGTTTCCATTAACTGCACTTATTTATTCAAAACCGCAGATAACGATCTTGGCGACGATGGTTCTGAAAGTCTCGGCACCTCCCTTGGCAATTGCTTTGATTCTGAAGGTAAAGTCCTTGGTGAGGATGTTGTTGTAGGTAAGAATATTCACATCTGTGTCGAACACAAGAGACTCGAATGCAGGAATTGTGTCTTCATCGAAGTTTCCATAGTCAAGTCTGTTGTAGAGCTCCTAGTTGTCTCCGTGATGATCGAGTCTTCTTCTTGGATCGAAATGTATATCCAAAAGGCCATGACCCTCAGAGTCATAAACTTCAAGCCTCCAGATGGGGCAGTGGATAGGGTTGGTGTCTTCAAGAACAAAGAGTGCAGCCATTTGGTCGTAGGTCAGCAGAGTCACATTTCCCTAGTTCTTCAACATCTCAATAACGAAATTTGAGTCCTCAGCTACAGAGATTGCCTGGTTATCGGTGTCGCAGAAGTACTCGATCTCAAGTTGGAGCTCTTTATAGATGTACTTGGCTGCTTGGGATCTACCCAGCACGAAGAAGGTATAGTTTCCAATACCTGCTTCGAGTGCTGTCACCTCCAAGAAAGTGATATCTTTAATGTGGTAGTACTGGAGGTCAATCTCACTAGGGTCTTCATCGGTGAATGGGTTCAAGTTGGTCTGCTTCAGAGCGTAGCTGACTACGGGGCAGTCGGTGTCGTTGGACACGAAGAATCCGTCAAGAGGGTACTAAGTATTCACGCCATTTTCAGAGTTGGTGATGTTGTAGAGCTCGAGAACTTCATCTTCGACAAGCGAGAGTGTTTCGTAGCCGCACACAACGATCTGGGCCTGAATGGGCTAGAAGTTAAAGCTTCCTCCCTCAGCTGTGGCCTTGATGTTGAACCTGTAGTTCTTGACCACAACAAGGCCATTGGTAGGGGCGATAGTTGTGTTGATGGCAATCGATTAGCCATTGTAGTTGGCAAGGTCGAGCACAGTATAGACATCGCTCGTGACCAGCATTGGGTCTTCGAATCTGTCAAAGATTTCGTAGGATTCAATGGGGCATCTGGTATGCTGAGGAGTGAAGTAGGCTTGCATCTGTTGTTAGTTGATGATTGTCTCAAATTCAGGGTTTTGGTTCTTGATAGCCTTCAAGATGTCGTTCTCTTCAACCGCAATTGGCACAGAGTTAGGTCCGCAGCTTACAACGTAGTTGAGGGACTTGGTTGCCTGCTTGTTGGTGATGGTGGTAGCCTCCAGGACTGAATTCCAGGTACCCGACTTCATTGGGTAGAGGTTCAAGGTCCTTTCGTTGTTGGTTAGGTAGGTCAGGTCGTTCTCTTCATCATCAAGGTTGCCTCTCACAAGATTCGTGTTGTACAGCGAATAGGTGATGGGTGGGCAGTAAGGGTCAGAGGTTACGAAGAAGTCTCTTGAGTTGAGTTGGAAGGCCTCGTCATTGGGGGCGATCACGTATGATCTTGAGTAAGTGGAGTCCTGAGCGAGAGTCAGAACTTCAGAGCCGCACACAATGATTGAGAGGAAGACCTATTTGGTCTCGTAGTTGCCTCCTCTTGCAGTTGCTTTGATCCTGAACTCAAAGTCTTGTTTGATGACGGTGCCATCAGTAAGATCAATATCTGTCTAGATATCAACATCGGAGTTGTCATTGGGTCTAGCGACAAGGTTGAGCAAAGAGTAAAGACGATCATTGGAGTTGATCACACTCTGGTCTGATTCGATTACTTCGTATGTCTCGATGGGGCATCTGGTCGTTGAAGAGTCAGATACACTGAACAGGTTCCTGATCTCGTTAATCGTGAGCACGTTCTGGAGTCCTTGGTTCTTGTCGAACAAGAAGTCTTGAACTGCTGATACGGTGGACACTGACTGGGAGTTGAAGACGCACACGATGTCGACAGTGAATTCAACGTAGACATATACTTCTCCATAGGTGATTGCCAGCAGGTAGAAAGTGTACTCACCCGAGTGTTCGGGGGTCAATCTCAAACTTCTTTCTGTCAGGATGAAGTTGTCGGCCTGGAGAGGAGTCAAAACTTGAGAAAGTTGAGGGTTGCCGTTGGTCGATCTTAGCAAGTACGTGTCAGGTGGACAGTACTGGTTTGATGTTACCACGAGGGGCTCGACATCAAGGACAATGTCCTGGTTGGGAAGGACTTGAATGGTGTAGCTCAGAGAGGGGTTCACAGCAGTGAGGACCTCTGATCCACAGATGTGGATTTCGATCCTAAACTGTTTGAAGCCAACATTTCCTCCTTCCGCCTTGGCTCTGATGTAGAATGTGTACACTGGGTCAGTTCCGACAGCTCTGATCAGCTCAGAGAGAATTGTGTTAACATTAATCTCTGGTGCTTCATTGCTTGGCTCCATGAGGGCGGCAAACAGAGTGGGGTCAGTGTCAGAGTTGAGAGGAGTGACACTATCCGCGAGTAAGAACTCATACTCTTGAATGGGACATTTGGTTTCGTCTTGAACTTGGAAAGTTCCAAGCGTAATAGCCTCAAAACTCAACACAGGGATGACTCCTTGACCTTCTCCGTAGATAATTGAGAAAGCACCTGCCTGGATAGGGCTCACTACCTGGCCGTCGCAGTGGTAGGCCTCGATTCTGAACTCGATGTTGATCTCAGGGTAGTTATACAGAAGTGCATCCTCGTATTCCTCGATGCAGCTAGTTGAGCTGACACGCAGAGCAAAGGTAGTGAGGCCAAATTCTTCGTCTCCTTCCAGGTTGATCTGGATGCGGGCGTTTTGGTTCGTGAAAACTTGGCTGATTTCCTCAGGCAGTGGCTCGTACATTTGTGTGAATGGATCAAAGACTATGATCTCATAGGTGAGGGAAAGCTGTCCTGGGTTGCTGATTCGGCTTGACAAGTCAAGGATAGTGAGTGGGTTCAAGTGTCCTTCGATTCTCAGCTCTGGAGTATCAGCTTCGTTGATGGAGAGCTCCTCTTGAGCTGTGCAGATGTCATCAAGAACTGGGCAAGCAGCCAGTTGTCTGAAGAGAGTGGTGTCTGCGACGTTGGGTGAGCACTGACATTCTTCTCCACCGATGTACTGGTAGCAAGAACCAGAGATCTGGTAGAAGTAGTCTTGGATGAATTGGCCATTGCATGAGTTTTCACAGGGAAGTGTGCAAGCTCCAGCGCAATTAGGGAAGAACCAAGTTGGTCCAACATTGATCAGAGATTCTTGACTCGCATAGAGAGGCTGTAGGAATTCTTGCGACATCAGGTTCAGAGATGGAGATGCTGTGAGCGTGAACTTAGATTCTTTGAACTCGTCAGTTTGGAACTCGTAGACAATGCTGCCATCAAATCTGGGCACAAGGGTGTGCTCTGGTACAAGCTCCTGACTTTGCACGATGCTTCCTTGGTCTGGCTGCTGAGAGTACTCAACAGTGACCATGCACTGGTCGCAGTCTCCAGAGTTGCAGTTGAAGCTCCAAGGCTTAGACTCAGTGATCGAGTTCCAGCCATTGACGGGGAACCAGTACGACTCGAAGTCAAAGGTGGTATTAAGCTCGGTGAATCTGAAGTCGAAAGCGGTGATCGTATCTCTGGTGCACTCAAACCCAGAAGACGAGGCTGTTAAGCTGAGATCATCTTTAAAAAACCTTTCTTCTGGGTCAATCTCAAGGGTGGTACCCTGGTACTTCCAGATGTCACTTGACCAGTTGTCGCTGATACTGTAGATATTATCTTCTCTAAGTTCCACATAGATGGCAATGTAGATACTTTCTCCGTTGAGAGCTGTGTAGACGCCACTTCCAGTGTTAAGGTAGCCGATAGAGTCCACTCCGTCAGAGAATTGATGGGTCGTTGTGCTCATGAAGATCAATTCCAGGGATCCTGAAGATGATCTTGTTTCTTCAAACTAGCACCTGAAACTCTGTGGGATATTAGTGGTCTCTTTGCATTGTCTTCCATACTCGTAAGTCTTGAAGGTGAATTCAAATGGTGCAATTGTTCCCTCAGACACGTCGCTGAGCACCTTTGGTGAAGCAATGTTGTTGTCTCCAAGCAGTCCAATTTCTCCATTGGAGCAGCTCAACTTGTAAGGGATGTCCATGATGACAGTGTGGATGTTTGATTCTGTGGATTCTCCATTCTTGATTTCGGAGGCTACGAAGACAGCTGAGTATCTATCTTCTGCTTGGTAGAGGAGATTGAATGGCATAAGGAAGATGTCTGAGGTGGCAGCGAAGCCAAATGTTGGTCCTGTGAACTTTATGCTGATCACCTGAAGTTCTTCGCAGTTGGAGCTGGGTGATAGCTGGATTCTGAAGAACAGATAGGGTTCGCTGTTTGTCTTAATTCCAAAACTGGTATCTCTTGGTGCTGAAAGACCAAAAACTCTTCCCTTGTCTTCATTCTCAATGAGGACGTCAACAGTGTAGGATGATGTAGGGTTTGACTCCTACTCGAGCTTGAACACTCGCTGAGCCACCAAGGCAGTGTTGGCGGTGACGATCATTGGAACGAAAGTGTTGTCAAGGAAGTTGTTGTTTGCCTTAACCGATCCTCCAAACACAAGAGTGTTGCCAACTGAGGTGACTACTCTAGTTCCGTACCTGTTCTGATTTCCAGTCTCATCCACATATAACTTCTCCGAAGTCTGGAGGTTAAACCCGAATAGACTGAAATCATTCGAGGATCTCTAATCATTTCCGCTGGCGAAACCAATGAAGTAGTTGCTAACCTGCTGGACGTTGGGTCCAGTAGAGATGAACGCAAGCTGTCTTGACTCAGGAGCACCTGTGTGAATTCTGAAGGTCTTGACAATACTTCCATCAGCCTGGTCAAGGAGTAAGAGAAGCGATAGATCGTATGATTCTTCATCGAGATCAGCAGCTTCGGTCTTGATCACAGCAGAAACAAAGTTGACTTCTTGGACGCAAGTCGAGCAAGTCTACTTAGGGTAGTTCACTGCTGTGATTTAAGTGAACACATTCAGTTGTGCTCCAATACTGAAGCTGTAAACTTCATGAGGGAAGTACTTCTCCCAAACCCTGACACCATCGGAGTATTTCATCAAGAAGGGTACTCCTCTGTCGAGGCATGAGTTCACTGGCTTCCCAAGGAGCATAGACTTCGAGAGAGTTGTACCTCCTACAACAAGGTTCGCCGAAGCCTCTGTGATCTGATCAATGTCGAAGGTGTTACCCATAGTGCCGCAAGCATTAGGGTCGTTGTCTCCGATATAAAAAGTTTATCCAGCGGCTCTAACAACTAGGTAAGCTGGGAGCCAGTCTGAAAAGTCGAGTGTATCTTATGAAGAAACGCTCAACCATTGCTCCTGGAAGAAGCACAGGGTTGTCATACAGAACAGGGCTGTCAAAGCCATTCTTCGCACGCTCAAAGAAGTGCTGTTCTTCTGACGGGTGTTGGCGCCAAGTCTTGTCTCGATGTTCGCAAGCCTCTCTTGCAACTGCTCGGACAATATCGAGGTCCAACTGTTGGCTGACACTTTTGGAGTGTTTCCAGCCATGACTTCAGCATCATTGGTAGAGAAACTGGAACTGCACTCCTGGCGTTCGGCTCTCTCCGAACACAGTGCAGCTTGCTCTCTGGCGATGCTGATCCCACCCTACTCGATTCAGGCGGGAGAAGGAACCATGCACTCGCGTGCAGGATGCCTATTAGGCCGAGGCCTAGTACCAAATAAATGTGAGGGCATTTGGTTTAATTTAATAGTGATTAATTAGACCATTTCTTCGCTTTTAAATTAACGATTTTATTAGCCTTAAAATTAATTATTTCCCGATTTCTGCTGTTTCCACAAAATTTATGAATATTTCACTCTTCTGGGGTTTTGGGGTTTTGGGGTTTTGGGGG
>Ga0075467_10000668_pt1 | contig 27873 bp, 27 predicted proteins | sample DEB08_DNA_9_FD_75067 | JGI IMG/M metagenome (GOLD analysis project Ga0075467, IMG submission 75067) | Aqueous microbial communities from the Delaware River and Bay under freshwater to marine salinity gradient to study organic matter... | ecosystem: Environmental > Aquatic > Marine > Coastal ... | reverse complement strand
TCGAGGTCTAGCCGGGATGTTTGCGAGAATTAGGTATTGATTTCATTCATTTTTGCTGGTGCGATTCCGCTGATGCGCGAAATGGCAAAAGTTCGCACGTTGGCACTCCCGTGATCAAATGCGGTCATGGTGCCGTCACCCATGCGAATTGGTTCAACGATTTGCGTGCTTGTGCTGCCATCTGCTTCGGCATAACCGATCCATACGCCAGTGTGGTGCTCCTGAGCGCTTTTGAGTAATGCGATGAGTGCAGAAGTGTTGAGTGAGAACACTTCCTCGGGTTCCGCGAGATTCACTTCGGTGACCTCGCCTTTGAGAAGTGCGCTGGCAATTCGAGCAGCCTCAGGTTCGGTAATGCGACGTGAGTGACGACCTAGGCGCGCGGCGGTCGAGGCCTTCGGCTTTGATTCGGAGTCTTCAAGAACGATTTCCGTTGCGTTATCAATCAAATAGGTCAACGGCTGTGGAATTGAGCCTTTAACCCATTGTTCAAAAAACTCCTTGAAGTCCCGTGACTTCCACCCAGCCTGCATGCCGCGCTCAATTGTTTCGGCCGTAAACCGGTACACGCTTGCAGCTCCGCGACTTTCAATGTCAGCGATTGCGTGTAGCTTCTCGCCAACTTCTAGGGGAAGCGGTCCAGCCGCGATGACGGTGAGATCTCCCTGAATCAGGAAATCAGTAACTTCGGCTGGTAGCTTGAGGGAAGATCCTGCGGCATTGGCGTTGTCCGATGTGATCCCGATTCCTGCTTCACAAAGAATTTCACCATGTGAAATGCCAATCCACTCTGCTTCGCGCAAGGTGACCTTGGCGACTTCCTCTCGACGAGCCCCTCGCCTGCGTGGATAAAAATGGTCAAGCGCCTTAACAAATAGTTGCCAGTTTTTTGTAGCGGCGGCATCGGTGTTTTCGTTCCACCATTGAAGTGTGCGAAGTGTTTGCCAACGCATGACACCCACGGTAGGAGATTCACCAGTTCCTGAAAGTGGCTTATTGCCTTCACTTCCCAAGAGAGGAAGGTCAAGCCACGCTTGTGCAAGCACAACCCACTGGGATTCCTTTGACTTATTGCGCCAAGTTTCATATTTTGTCGTGACTTCCCATTGAAGTGAAGTTGTTAACGCGATGAGTCCAGCGTGATACAAAACTTCAATCAGCAGACAAGCCTCGTTGAGTGGAATCGCAAGGAACTTTGCAAGCTGATCAACATCTTTTGTTGCAATTCCACCGGATCGAAGAGCTGTGAGGGGTGCAGTCCGGAAGATGTAAAGGGCGTCATGAGCCAGTGACATAAAAGTGTGTGCGGCAAGACCGGATTGCATTTGCAGATCCTGTTTTGGGGTGGCACCTTTTGATTCGGGCAGAAGGGGAACAACGAGAGCATCCGTGTAGCCCTCATTCAAGGTGTCGCGCACAGAAGTTACGGCGCTGAGTGAATCGGGCAATCCCCACACTAGGCCCAACTTGAGCAGTACTTCAATTTCAACCTCAAGGTTGGCTGCGACAAGAGGATCAACAGACTCGTAGAGGGCGTCAGTGCTCATCGAGTTTTCGCGAAGAGTAAATAAAACATGCAGTTGGGGCGCCGACAAAATATCGAGGGTGCGGCTCACCGACGGTGTTGCTGTTGCCCTTCTGGCCAAACTGGAAATATCAGCGGGCGCCGGGTGAGCTAGATCTGGGCGACCCAAGAAAAGTTCGGTGAGTTGAATCTCGCTGCGACCGCGTAATGAGTCGGCGAGGCTTCGTGGACGGCTAGTGCTCATGGCCTTGGTGACCCCGTTGCTGTAGGTGAGGATGTAGATCGGGAGGGTCTGAAGAATCGGGTCGAGCGGGTCGAGCGGGTCGAGCGGGTCGAGCGAGAACGCGCCGACATGGTGAGGCCAGCAATGACCGTGGCCAGGCCAACCCCGGTGATCATCGATAAAAACCACCAGGCACTTGACAGTTCAACGTCGCTGACGAGCGGCAGAATTGCTATCAAGGTAGCCACAATTCCGATGACCGTGAGGATCACGCCCACTTTGATAACCCGCTGTGCTCGGGCGACTTTGGCGCTTTCAAAGGTTCCGGGCATCTGCTTAGCCTACGGCCTCGTGGCTAGACCACCAGATCCGGAACCAAAGGGTGCCTGCGCTAACCTTGTGGACACTCCGCCAGGGGGTGGGAATTGCATTATGGAGAGAGTGGGGCGAGCCGTGCCTACAGGAACAGTTAAGTGGTACGACGCTGAAAAGGGCTTCGGCTTTATTTCGAGCGATGAAGGCGAAGACGTCTTTGTGCACGTCTCAACGCTGCCAGCGGGTGTCACAGCCTTAAAGCCTGGCACCAAACTTGATTTCGGAATTGTTGACGGACGTCGCGGCAAGCAGGCACTGAGCGTGACTATTGTGAGCGAACCCGCTTCAGTTGTTAAGGGTCACCGCAAGAAGGCTGACGACATGGCGATCATGCTGGAAGACGTGATTAAGTTGCTCGACAGTGTGAGTAATCAACTTCGTCGCGGCAAGTACCCAACTGATGCCATGGCTCAAAAGACTGCTCTGGTCTTGCGTGCTGTCGCTGATGAACTAGATATTTAACTAGACATTCAGAACGAGTTTGCCGCGCACGTCACCGTGCAACATTGACTCAAAAGCGACGCGTGCCTCTTGAATTGGCAGCACTCGATCGATAACAGGTCGTGTCTTTGTGCGATCTATTAATTCGAGCAACTCGACGAAATCAGTTCGTGAACCCATTGTCGAACCGTTGATTGAAAGTTGCAGGAAGAAAACACGATTGAGGTCTGCCGGTGGCATCGCACCACTTGTTGCGCCAGAGACAACGATTGTTCCGCCGGGGCGAAGGGATCGCAGCGAATGGGACCAGGTGGCTTCACCAACAGTCTCGATGACCGCGTCCACTTTGCCTGGGAGTTTCGCATTGGATTCAAAGACCTGATCGGCGCCGAGTCCGGTTGCAAATGCACGCTTCTCTTCATCACGTGAAGTCGCCCACACATTTAGACCGAGGGCTTTTGCTAAAACAATGGCCGCTGTTGCGACACCGCCGCCAGCTCCTTGAATAAGAATTGTGTCCCCTGGTTGGGTATTGGATCGCTTTGCCAGCATGCGATAAGCCGTTAGGTAGGCAGTCGGTAGGCAAGAAGCTTCTTCAAAACTAATTGATGCGGGTTTGTCCAAAAGATTCTGCGCTGGAACACGTACGCGCTCCGCGAGTGTTCCCGGGTACAACTCACTCAAAAGAGTGCGACGAAGATCAAGGGTTTCGTCGAGGGCTATTCCATTAGCACTTGAGGAGTCACCGATCACGGCATGCACGACAACTTCGCGACCGTCATCGGTTACACCTGATGCGTCACTTCCTAAGATCATCGGGACGCGATCGGCCTTGAGGGCTTGACCTTTAAGCGACCAAATATCGTGATGATTCAAGCTTGCGCTTTTCACGTTTACCGTAACCCACTCCGGCGGAGTCGCGGGCTCAGATATTTCACCAACGGTCAGTGCATCGAGTGGATTATCCGGGTCAATCGAATGTGCATAAACTGCGAACACTTTTCTCCTTAACGAGCTTGATCCAATTTGAAGACCCAAATGCCGCGCGCACCGACGCCGCTGCTGGCAACGATCTGCAAAAGAACACCCTCTTCAGGGATCTCTTGGGCTGCAGGGAATGTGAAGCGGTAATACAGACTCGTGATCGGGTTTTCCGTGAGACGCTGATTGCCGAGTACGACAAACCAGCCGGTTTCTGCGACAACAGGATCAACGCTAATTCCCACTGTGTCACCGGGGAAAACCGAGACGACCGAGACGGCATCGCCGGTTGCTGCTTGGGCTATCAAGTCTTGAGCACAGTCGCCGGCGCCAAGTTCCTCAGCGTCAAATGCCCAGCAGGTTGCTTGCCGATTTTCGCTATTGGAACCGGAAAAGACTGTCGCATTGGGGAGGGGCTTGGTGCAACCGGACAGAACCAGTAGTGCAGACACGGTGAGGGAAAGAAGGGCGACGCCCTTGCGAAACTGTGAGGTCATGGCGGTGACATTACCCGCTGTTCCCTTGGGTGCGGCTCATGGGAGAGACTTGGGGCGTGAGTACGCAACTGTCAGCCCTAGCCCTTGCCGCTGAGGCACCAGAGTTGAGCGTGGATCCCACGTTTGCTGCTGCTGTTGAAGAGGCAAAAGCCGCAGCGATCCTTGAGGCTGGGACCTCAGCATTCATCGGTGAACATCTCGGATTGGTTATGGAAGCCGAGAATTTGGCCACCCACCTGTTTACGTGCACCAATAAGGCGTATGTGGGTTGGCAGTGGGCCGTCACGCTTGCAATCGCTCCTAAGAGCAAATCCAAGGTCACCGTCACAGACGTTGTCTTGCTACCGGGGCCGGACTCGCTTTTGGCTCCAGCTTGGCTCCCGTGGAGTGAACGAATTCAACCCGGTGACCTCAGCCCCGGTGACGTGCTTCCCGTTAATGCGCAGGACGAACGTCTCGCGCCAGGTTTCACCGAATTTTTTGCAAGTGAAGTAGACGAAGACTTCGAGTACGTCGAGGAATACCGAGGCATCATGTCCGGTTGGGAATTGGGACTCGGCCGGGCTCGAGTCCTCTCCGTTGTTGGTCGAGAGCAGGCCGCGAATCGCTGGCAGGCTGGCGAATTCGGCCCCGCAACCGAAATGGCGCGGCTGGCTCCGGCGAACTGCAGCAGCTGCGGATTCCAAAATTCTCTAGCAGGACCTCTTGGTCAGGCTTTTGCTGTGTGTGCCAATGCACTCTCCCCTGCTGACGGCCGCGTTGTCTCACTGAACTTCGGTTGCGGTGCGCACTCGGGCACGGTCGACCCGGGCTTTACCCCGGTTGAGCGCGAGGGCTCCTCGAGTATCGAGTAGGAAAAAGCGAGTAGGAAAAAGCGAGTAGAAGTGGTGGGCTAATTGCTGAGCCCGAGTCTACTTGCGCGTCGGTGCAAAAAGAGTAAACCCACGATCCCACTGATGCTTGCGACCAGTCCGACACCGAACCACCAAACGTCGATGCCAAATGAGCCCTGAGATGAAGACTGAGTTACCTCACCGGGGAGGAGTGGCCCAATGAAGCCAAGAATCACCGTGGCGATTATTGCAATTGCGGTGCCGATTCGTACCGGCAAAATTGCGTTGGAATCCGATGCGGCCATGCGGCAAGAGTAACCGCAAGCACGCTGAATGTGAATCATTGCTTTATGGTTGGGGAATGACCCCCGGATTTCGAAGAATTGTCACCATTGTGGTGTTGGTAGCCCTCATTGGAAGCGTTTTTGTGGCTGCGATTGCGTCAATCTGATTCAGGGGTTGAACCACGAGTTGATTAACGGGCCGAATCACAAGCGGATTCGGAAAGTTTTTAGTGCCGGAGCTCTGTGCATGCTAGCGCTGATTCCTGCGGCTCTGTCTGCATCAGTTTTTGCAACCGTGCCTGCATCTGTGCCTGGAACCGTGCCTGCATCTGTGCCTGGAACCGTGCCTGCAACCGAGGTGATGTGTGAACTCACTGACACTCGCTTGACTGAAATCAGTGGGATGGCGCCATCGGCATTGCACCAAGGTGTGGTGTGGGTTCACAACGACTCGGGTGACGGCGCGAAGCTATACGCCGTGGCACTCAATGACTGTTCCATTGTCGGCGAACTGGCTTTGCGTGGTGTTTCTGCCCGGGACTTCGAAGGATTGGCCGTGGGGATGGACCAGAAAGGACGCTCGGTTCTGTGGGTGGGTGACATCGGTGACAACCGAGATTCGTGGAGTGATGTCTCAATTTATCGAGTTCGGGAGCCGAAAAAGCTTGGCAACATAAGTGCTCAAGTGAAGAGGTATCGGTTTACCTATGAAGACCGCCCGCATAACGCTGAAACGATTCTTGCCGATCCCAAGTCGCAACAAATATGGATTGTCACAAAGCAATTGGCAAGTGGGTCGATTTACGCGTTGCCGAAAAAATTGAAAAATTCAGGGGTAAATATTGCGAAAAGGATTGGACCTGCTTCGGGCCTGATCACCGATGGCGCGATGAAATTTGATGGAACCGGATTTGTTCTTCGTGACTACTTTGATGCCCGGTTCTTTGATGGACGCCCGATTGGTGAACTCACACAAGAAGTTGAGTTGCCCGCACAACCTCAAGGCGAGGCGATCGCTTGGCTGCCTGGGGAAAATGCCTTGGTAATTACAAGTGAAGGCGACAACCGATTGCTGCGTGTGCAGGGACCGAGTGCGGTAATGACTAGCCCATCCCAGGCGCCCACTTCTGCAACGGTACAAAGCCAATCAATTAATCAAGGACGATCAATTGATTACGTAGTACTCATTGGAGTCGTTGTGGGTGTAATAATTTTGGTAACCGGTTTGATGAGTATGAGGAAAAGACCCGAGAGTAGAACAACGGGAAGCACCAAGAACGCCGAGTGAACCCCGATCGCATCCGAGAGTGCGCCAAGGGCGAATGGCCCCACTCCTCCCGCCGATGCACCCGCTACGGCTCCTAAAGCAGTGGCTCGGTCGTTTTGGCCACCTGAGGCCATGACTACTCGGCTGATCCCCAGTGGCCAGAAAAGGGCAACCCCAATTCCGCTAATAACCAGTCCACCGATCATGATCGGGGCATAGGTATTCAGCCACACGATAAGCCAACCTGAAAATGCGATGAGTACTGCAGATTTGAGAATTCGGTCTACGGGGAAGTACTCGGCGAACCGAGAACCAATTAGTCGACCGATGAAAATACCGAGGGTTAAAGCGCCCACGGTGGCTGCCGCCGCGCCAGCCTCAAGGCCACCGCGATCACGCAGCAGGTCAACGCTCCATAAGGTCAGGATGAATTCAGATGTGAGCAAAACGAAAAGGGTGACGAGAGCCCACCAAAACCGGCGGGGGAAGGGAACCTTGTGTTCTTCACGGACCTGTTCCTCAACGGGTACCCGGAATACGGGAAGGTTTTTGCGCATGAGAAGCAAACTGACGAGTAACCCAACAAGGGTGATCCACAAACCAAATCGCCATCCGAAAAATATTGCAACACCTATTCCCACCGCGATGGGTGCGAGCGCTCCGGAAAGAGCCGCGACTGCGTTAGCTTCGGTGATTGAGGCAGGTCCCGCTTCTCCTTGGTGGTCAAATAGAAATGCACTTGCACCGACAATGATTGAAGAACCAAAGAACGAAGCGATGAAGGTGCCGGCCATAGTCACAGAGGTTCCACCGGGTGCTGTGTACAAAAGGACACCGGCGGTCAAACCCGCCACGGAAAACGTAATGAATCGGTCACGTCCCAATTTCAAAATCAGCCGGGCAGCAATCAGTCCGGCAATGATTCCGCCCAAGGATAAAGCAATAACATGGAAACTGGCGATGGTTCGCGAGGTCCCTTGTTCATCTCTAACGAGGGCTTGGCTCGAACTGAAAGCGTAAACAAACCAGACGTATGACGTTATGAGAATGTAGCTGGCCCACGTTGACCTATCTCGATTCGGTCTTGCAGCGACAAGATTCGTCACGAAAGTTGCGCAATGACAAAATCAATTGAAGAGATGAGGGCTTGTACATCTTTCGGATCAACCGCAGGGAAAACCGCAATACGCAGTTGGTTTCGTCCAAGTTTGCGGTAAGGCTCCGTGTCGAGAATTCCGTTTGCACGGAGTGCCTTTGTGATTGCGGTTGCATCAATTGAATCGTCTACATCGATCGTTGCTACAACACCGGATCGTAATGCAGGATCGCTCACGAAGGGGCTGAGCAGCGCATTGGATTCGGCCCATGAATAGATAAGTTGTGAGGACTCGGTGGTACGAGCCGTTGTCCAAGCCATTCCGCCATTGGAATTAAACCAATCAACTTGCTCGGCCATCATGTAAATAGTTGCAAGTGCAGGGGTGTTGTACGTCTGCTGAAGTCGTGAGTTGTCGATAGCGGTCACGAGGTCAAGGAAATCCGGGATCCAGCGGCCTGAGGCTTTGATTTCGCTTGCGCGGGCAATTGCGGCAGGTGACATGAGGGCAAACCACAAACCACCATCTGAACCAAAGCTTTTTTGTGGCGCGAAGTAGTAAGTGTCGAACTCTTTGGCGTCAACCTTCAAACCACCTGCAGCCGAGGTTGCATCGATAATCATGAGTGAATCGGAATCAGCCCCTGCGACCCGCGTGGGTGTGAAAGCAACTCCGGTGGACGTTTCGTTGTGTGGGGTGCAGTAGGCGTCGATTCCCTCGATAGCTTCGAAAACTGGTGCACTACCGGGGTCTGATTTGCGAATATCTTGATCACCGAGTTGCGGTGCTTTTTGGGCGCCAGATGCAAACTTGGCGCCAAATTCACCAAATGTGAGGAATTGCGCACGGTCGCGAATCAAACTGAATGAAGCGATATCCCAAAACGCAGTTGAACCGCCGTTGCCGAGAATGACTTCGTAACCTTCGGGGAGGTTGAACAATGCAGCTAGTCCTTCGCGCAAACGCTGAACTTCGTTGCGAACGGTTGCCTGGCGGTGAGATGTGCCCATGTACGAGCGCCACACCTGGGCGAGAGCGTCCGTTTGTTCCTTGCGAACCTTTGAGGGACCGCTACCAAATCGCCCGTCGGTGGGTAGTAATTCGGATGGGATCACAATGTCGCTCACGTAAGGCTCCTTGGCTGGGGGTTCTGCTGAGATAACGGTTAGAAGCCCGAGTTTATTGCCGCCCCATTGTGAAGGTCCCGCTGGATCGGATCGCCGCGGAAACACCCCCTGAGCGATCGAACCGAATGCTTGAATCGAATGGTGGTTCGGACCTAAACGTGGTGGGATGGGAGCATGGTTGAAATTCCTAGGGTTTCTGTGAGTGGGCTTCGGATTTCCTATGATCTTGGGGTACTCACCCATGACATGCTGGCGCAAAATCCTTTTGAGCAATTCGGGGTGTGGTTCGACCAGGCGGTGGATTCACAGATCCTTGAGGCGAATGCAATGGTCGTTGCCACCGTGGGACTGGATTCTGAGGGAAATCCTCGTCCTGCTTCACGAACGGTGCTGCTCAAAGATTTCTCGGAGTCAGGTTTTAGTTTCTATACAAACCTGGAATCGGCGAAGAGTTTGGACATCGCTGCGAACCCCAACGTCACGCTGCTTTTCCCTTGGTATGAACTGCACCGTCAGGTAATTATTTCCGGTCGGGCGCAACTTGTTCCAAGGAATTTAGTGGAGGAGTACTTCCATTCGCGCCCGCGGCAGTCGCAACTGGGCGCCTGGGCCAGCAGGCAATCTGCTCCGCTGGAAAACAGAGAAGTACTGGATGCCCAACATGCTGAATGCGAGTTGCGGTTCGCCGGGCTCGAAGTTATTCCCGTTCCCGAATTTTGGGGTGGTTGGCAGGTTGTACCCGATCGGATCGAATTTTGGCAGGGACGCGAGTCACGGCTTCATGACCGGTTCGTTTATGAATTGCACAACGACTCAATCTGGTATCCCACCAGATTGAGTCCGTGATCATTACCTCGGAAACCACTGCGTAGATTGCGGTAGTGGCAAAAATCTTTGCTGACCTGACACCATTAAGGGTTAGCGCCCCGTATCGCCGAATTTGGTTTGCTCACGGAGTAAGCAATATCGGTCAACAAATGGCCAGTGTTGCCGTTGGTTTGCAAATTTGGGAGATAACAAATTCCTCATTGATGGTCGGGTTGGTTGGGCTTGCACAGTTAATCCCGCTTATCGGGTTCGGGCTTTATGGTGGATCACTCTCAGACACCTTCGATCGGCGCACGGTGGGACTGATCACCGCGATCGGCATGTGGGTGACCTCTTTGATGTTATTCGCCCAAGCATTCATGAGCTTTAATTCCGTCGGTTTCCTGTATTTGGCCGTGGCAATTCAGTCAGCTTTTTTTGCTGTGGGTAACCCAGCCCGACAAGCAATAATTCCGCGCATTGTTCCGGTCGAATTGTTGCCGGCGGCAAATGCCTTGGGAATCATTACGTGGAATCTTGGGTTCACCCTTGGCCCGCTTATCGGTGGTTTCCTGATTGCTGCGACAGGGGCCATCACTGCGCCGTATCTGCTTGACGTTGTGGCCTTCGCTGCGGTGATTTATGCAATGTATCGACTTCCGAAACTTCCATCCACGCAGTCGGCTGATGCAAGTCGTGGTTGGAAATCGGTCAAAGAAGGTTTCGAGTTCATGCGCGGCAAAATTAATCTACAAATGACTTTCTACCAAGATCTGGTTGCGATGGTGTTCGGTATGCCACGGGCGTTATTCCCCGCGATTGCTGCGCTGTGGTTTGGAGGAAGCACCCAAGAGATTGCGTTTACTTTGGGATTGTTGACCGCGGCCCCCGCATTGGGTGGTTTGATTTCAGGAGTCTTCTCCGGCCCCCTCGGGGGAGTTCGTTGGCAGGGAAGGGCGATTGTCGTTTCAATAATTGTGTGGGGTGCCGCAATTACAGCCTTTGGGTTCTCGCGGACATTAATAATCTCGCTCATTTTCTTGGCGATCGCCGGAGCTGCAGACAATGTGTCGGCAATTTTCCGTATGACCATCTTGCAAGCGGCAACACCGGATGATTACCGAGGGCGGCTTCAAGGTGTTCACACGGTTGTTGTTGCAGGTGGCCCACGTCTGGGTGATGTCGAAGCAGGAGTCGTTGCATCCCTGGGAGGTGAAGCTTTTTCCGTGATTAGCGGGGGCTTGGTGTGTGTGGGGATTTCGGTCGGCCTAGCCGCTAAATTTAGAGGCTTTTTGCGTTACGACGCCCAACACCCGATTGCATAGGCGCTTGCGCGATCGGTCAGAATGTTATTCGCCTGTTCGCCTGTTCGCCTATTCGTTTATTCGCTTAGACGTGAAGCAATTAGTTCATCGATAGTAATGCCTTGATTCTTCGCCGCGGCCTTCAATTTTTTGCGAAGTGATTTGGGAATGGTGATGCTCATTTCAACCGGCCTGTCCTTGCGCGATAGCTTTACTGAATCACTCGCATTACCAAACCTGGCTGCGTCTTGACCTATGTGTTTTGGTTCAGTCTTTCCGTTATCGAGAACTGGGTGGACACGTGAATCCACTGACTTGCGCAATGCAGGCCTAGGTGTTGAATTGAATTCTGTTTTAGCCACGACTAACCCCACAACCTTTTCCTCGGCGACATGATTGCAATTACCTGATCAAATACTGTGCCGAGCTCACGACCTGCGGGTGAATCCCACGCATGAATCGGCATTCCGGCGGACTCTGCTTGGGTGATCGCATTGCGCTCGGGAACTTCAACCTCGAGAACCACCGGGCCGAAAGCATCGCGCAACTCGGCCGTGCGATTGCGGTGCTCGGCAACGGTTGGGCGAACTCGATTGAGCAGGATGCGGGCGGGGTTGAGCATTGGGTTGGATGCAAGACGGATCACGTCAACCGCTTCAACAGCTTGCTCCGCACCAGCCAAAGCAAAATAGGCGGGCTCGGTAACGACGAGTGCATCGGTCGCGGCGTGCAGGGCATTGCGGGTCATCTCGCCCAGTGAAGGTGGGCAGTCGATCAGGACTAGGTCGTATTGGCGGGGGAGATTACCCAAAGCAATACGCAGGCGCTGGGAGGAAAGTGGACCTTCAATTGTGTTGCGGTGCTCCAAGGAGCGATCTGCCGCGAGGACTTGAACCCGATTACCCCATGTGGAGTCGACGATCGCGTCTGCGGCAATTCCTGGTCGTGGGTCCGCGAGGACGTCATTCATGGTGAACTCGGGATCGGTCACCCCAAGCCCCATGGTGGCATTTCCCTGGGGATCAAGATCAATAACGAGGACTCGTTCACCGCGCTGCCAGGCTGCGCTGGCCAACCCCAAAGCAACGGTGGTTTTACCCACCCCGCCTTTCATGGAGAGCACTGCCAACGTTTGCATGGCCCAACTCTATGAGGCGTGAAGGTTGCGCGTGCGGACTAGGTACGACCTTTGATGGAAGCGAAGTCGGCCAAGGCCACCTCACGTTCCGCCTTGTGGTCAACTATTCGTTCTGGGTAGCCCTGGTCATAGCCGCCGAGTGTGTCCCACGGCTCGTGAACGCTTCCCCCAACTAGGTGGGCTAATTCAGGAACGTACTTGCGTACATAATTGCCATCGGGGTCGAACTTTATTCCTTGAGTAATCGGATTGAAAACTCGATAAAAGGGTGAGGCATCTGTTCCGCACCCCGCCGTCCACTGCCATCCGTGGGAGTTGCTGGCGATATCACCGTCGTAGAGGTTCTGCATAAAAAATTTAGCACCTCGCTGCCAGGGAATGTGTAAATCTTTCACGAGAAAACTCGCCACGATCATGCGCACGCGATTGTGCATCCACCCGGTTGTGGTGAGTTGGCGCATACCTGCGTCAACAATCGGATACCCGGTCTGTCCTTGACACCATGCTGTGAAAAGTTCATCAGCTTCAGTGCCGCTCGCCCAAGGCATGATCGAGTCATAACGTGCGTCCAGTGACCGCGAGGCGCTCATCGGGTTGTGAAACATGATGTCCGCGTAGAATTCACGCCAACAGATTTCCTTAATGAACACAATATGTTCTGGCTTTAACTCAGCAAGGAGTGAACGCGGGTGGATCTCCCCATATTTCAAATGGTGTGACAGTGCGCTCGTGCCATCAAGGTCGGGGCGGTTGCGAGCCTCGTCGTATTGCGCAAGAGCAGTCTTATTGAATTGTTTCCAACGTTCCCAGGCTGCATCTTCACCTGCGGCGGGCAAGGAAACCGGGCTAGCGACCGCGGGCAATGCTTCCGAGGGTGCACTAATAAATTTGGGTAGTTCAAATGTGGAGAGTGGGCCCGTTGCGGGTGCTCGCCAACCGTGGGTCGTCCAAGCTTTATAGAACGGGGTGAAGACGCGGTAGGGAGTGTCATCGGATTTAACCACCCGACCTGGAGCAACGGCATAGGGAGAACCTGTCCGCACCAATGGGACCGACAGGGCAGAGATTGCAGTTTCAACATTAAGGTCGCGTTGCTGGCCATAGGGGCCAAAATCGGCTGCGATGTGAACCGAATCGGCATTCACTTCCCTGGCCAGTGCAGGTATCACTGTGGAAGGGTTCCCACTTCGAATTACTAGGTGACCGCCCAGTGATTTATTGAGGGAGCGCAGGCTTTCCACCAGATACGCCCTGCGCACAGAACTTGATGCGTCCCACAGAACAGGGTCGAACACAAAAACAGGAAGTACTTCACTACCCGCGGCAAGCAGAGCAGGGTTGTCGCGAATCCGGAGGTCGCGGCGGAACCACATGATGCTTGTCACGGGGAAACCTTATGGTCAAGTCCCATGCGGCGCAGCCAATGCCTTCGCAGACCCCACTTACTCAGGTAGATCGTTGAATTGGCCTCAGGCCATCAACGTGAAGGCTTTTGGCTCGAACGTGAATTCCGGACAATCACTTTTAATGCTTCACGCCTTGCGAGGGGGGAAAGTTGCGGGTGGGTGTCAACAAAATGCTGGACCCACTGAGGGTGAGTATGGGAATAGTCTCGCAGGGCCCAGCCGACTGCTTTAGCGATGAAGAATTCTGTGTCACTGGCTCGCAGTGAGCAGAATTGGGCGAGGCGTTCAGTATTTGTGTTCGCCTTAAGGGTCAATTGATGCGTGATGGCGCTGCGAACGATCCACTTGTTCTCGTTGGAAATCCACTGGTGCATGACAGGTACACACTCGGAGTGTGTGCGGACAAGTTGCCGGATGAGCGGATTGAGGGAATCGACACTGTCCCACCAGGATTTGTGCGTGATAAAGAATTCTGCTCGCTCACCTATAAATGCAGGACCGATTACCTTCCGGTGATGCATGAGGGCGTCAACACCGGCGTGCTGAAATTCGCGTTGCGGCAGTTGGTGCAGAGCGAGAGCGAGTTCGAGGATTTCCTGCTCACTTGGAGTTGAGTAGTGCTTCAGTGTGTTGTTAACCGTGTTCCTGCGCAGTGGTGTTGCGATTCCCAGGAATGGAAATTGATTTCGCATGTATCCAGACATTCCTTGCGCCTTGACCGGATCGGCACTGCTGTGGAGCTGTTCCGAGATAGAAGTGAGGATTTGCGTCAGATCCCACTTTTCTCCCATGGATTCAATCGTAATTACCCATTCATGGCTTTCGGGGTACATTAACCATGTGAGCGAGTTGATTGACACCACCGAGATGTATCTGCGCACGATCTTTGAGCTCGAAGAAGAAGACATTCCACCCATGCGAGCTCGGATTGCAGAGCGCTTGGGACAAAGTGGCCCGACTGTTTCTCAAACTGTTGCTCGCATGGAACGCGATGGTTTATTGAATTTGGATAAAGAACGTCACCTCGAACTCACGTCCGAGGGGCGTCACCAGGCGACTCGGGTTATGCGCAAGCATCGGCTGGCCGAATGTATGTTGGTGGAAATGTTGAAAATGCCATGGGAGGAAGTCCACGCGGAAGCGTGCCGCTGGGAACATGTCATGAGTGATTCGGTTGAGCGGCGGCTCATGGAAATCTTGGATCACCCGACGGTTTCTCCGTTTGGCAATCCGATCCCGGGTTTGGCAGAGATTGATTCGACGCTGGAGTCAGAGCCGGTCGCCGCCAATAACTTGGTGACCATCACTGAGATTGTTGGTGAGGAACCCAGCGGGGTCACTATTCGCCGGTTGGCCGAAACAATCCAACTCGACGAAGAAGTCATGGCTCGTTTGCGTCGCGTCGGAGCATTGCCTGGGGCTCGGGTGAAGGCCTACCGGGTGGGAATGGGTGTGTTTATTGGTAGCGCCGGTGAATACACGGAGGTTCCCGAACACGTGGCCGTGCACATTTTTGTTAGTGCAGGGAATTAGTTACGAATAGTTGGGGCGCAAGGGCATACCGGACTGGCCGCGCGGGCCCAATTTGACGCCGAGCATTTGATGCAACTGAATTGTGTTGAGGTCAAAGCCCATCCGAGATGCTGCCATGTAAAGGCGCCAAACACGAGCCGTCCCTAAACCAGCCTCTGCGACCGCTTCATCCCAGTGGGCTTCTAAGTTCTCACCCCAATGCTTGAGGGTTAGTGCGTAATGTTCGCGCAGATTCTCTTCATGTCGAATTTCAAAACCGGCGTTATTAAACGCGTTCATGATCACACCGGGGGCCGAAAGCTCCCCATCAGGGAAAACGTACCTGTTAATGAACGACTTGCGGTAATGCGTGGGCTCTTTCTCATCTGGTCGGGTAATCGTGTGATTGAGCATACGGCCCTCAGGCTTGAGCTTGTCGAAGAGAAAACTGAAGTAGGAGGGATAGTTCTCACGACCGATGTGCTCAGTGAGTCCAATAGAAGAAATTGCGTCAAAATCGGTTTCAGTGATGTCGCGGTAGTCGCTAAATCGAATCTGGGCGGAATTTTCCAGGCCGGCTTCTTTGACCGCTTGCTTGCCCCAGAGGGCTTGCTGCTCGGAAAGGGTAACCCCGATTGCCTGCACCCCGTAGTTTTTCACGGCGTGCATAACCATGCCGCCCCAACCGCAGCCGACATCGAGAAGTTTCATACCTGGTTTAAGCCCTAATTTGCGCGCGACAAGATCGAACTTCTCTTCTTGGGCCACCTCAAGGCTGGCATCACGTGTTGGGAACACCGCACAGGTGTAGGCCATGGATGGACCGAGTATCCAACGGTAGAAACGATTGGAGACGTCATAGTGGTGATGTATCGCCTCTGCGTCTCGCCGCTTTGAATGCCGACCTCCCTTGAGCGAGCGTTCTAGAGCGGGGGGCTTGGGGCGCTTGAGGGCAAACGGTGCGAAACTTTTTGCCAGCGCAGCCTTGTCACCAAGGGTTAAATGGGTAAGTTCCATGGGGTAGAGGCGAGAGAGTGTGGTGTACGCGTCCCCGACGATGTCAAGATCGCCGTTGACATACGCGCGCGCTAGGCCAAGTTGACCCGGTGATGCAGCCAAATATTCGACAGCACGCGGGGTGTTGATTTCGATGATCGCGTCGTGGTCTTGCGGCCCGAAGGTGGAACCGTCATAGGCACGAAAACTCACATCACGCTGCGTCCCAGCAATCAGGCTAAATGCATCGGCCAAGTTCACTGTTCCCTAACCACTTTCTCGTAGAGACCGAGGAAACGCCCATCGGGGTCGTATTTCCCTTTTACCCGTTCATAATCTTGGCCGCCGTAAATAGACCAAAATTCACTTTCGTTGTAGAACGCGGTTGAGTATAGAGATTTTCGGCCACCCATTTTGGTAACTTCACGCTCAATTAGTCGATTTTTTTTGCCGTCTTCAGGCTTCTCGCCATTGACAAGTGGGACGGTGGACCAGAATCCGACGTTCACATAAAGCTCATCGGGGTCAAATTCGTACAGTGGCCAGCGGACATCGGGATCCCGCTGTTTAAGGGGGCAAAGCCATATGGGTTCAATGCCAATCTCGGTGTGAAAGAAGTCAAGAAATTCAGGGAGGCGATCAACAGGAATCTCAATGTCTTGCACGACCGACTCTCGGGGCGGCCTGCGTCGGAGGGCATCGAGCTTTTCAGCGATCCGGTACTTGCGGTTTACGGCTATGAGTTTCCAGTAGACGTCACTGCGCAGTTTTGATTTTGGCCACAGGGTGCGCACGGAGGGAAGTTGGGCGCCGAAAGCACGGGAGCACCAAAACCAGTCCGTATCCCAGCGCCATAGATAGTCGTTGATAGTCAGATAGTCGTCTTTGAGCGTTTGAATCGATCGGTAGTAGATCGCCATACCGGTGTAGTCACTCACGCTGCGTTCAGCAGGCAACTCACCAACCATCGTGCCAATTGTTAAATACTGTTCAGTCGGTGAGAAAACTACTCCGTCAAGAAAGTCAATCGGGGAATTATTAAAAATTTGGGAGTCAACCAGAGCCTTCATCGCTTCCGTTAATTCCTGTGCGGAATCAAAACGCATATGTGAAATGTGAACAAATGGTTTCGTGGGTTCAAGTTCAATCTTGAGGCGAAGCGCGTAGCCGAGTGAGCCATAGGAATTAGGAAACGCATAAAACAGATCCCGGTGCGGATCCTCTGGTTCACCACTGATTGTTAGCACTTCACCGGAACCGGTCAAAATATCCATTTCAAGGACCGACTCATGTGGAGTCCCATTACGGAAACTCGCGCTCTCAATGCCTAAACCTGTGACCGCGCCACCGAGTGTGATTGTGCGCAGTTGTGGAACACAAAGTGGCATCAGGCCATAGGGGAGGGTCGCCGCAACAAGGTCCTCATAGGTGGTCATGCCACCCACTTCGGCCGTTCGCGCAGCCGGATCGACTTCAAATACGTGACCGAATGCGCTCACGTCTAGACCGGTAACCGCGTTGGCTGAGCGGCCACGAAAGAGATTGCTGGTTGTCTTGGCCAGCCGGATGGGAGTGTTGCTAGGTGCATGCTCGAGTTGGGCTCGGGTAGCTTTTAGTGCTGCGTCGTATCTCAAGCGCCAGGATTTGCTGGAATTGGATACCAAACTCACGTGACAAATGTAGTGGATAGGGCTCGGGAACGAGATCCGCACGGAAAATAGGTGAGAATAGGAACGTGAAACGTAATTCTTGGATCCCTCTAGTCGCCGGTGCCGTTGCATTCCTGCTCACTTTGGGGATTGGAGGTGCAGTCGGGACTGACTGGTTGGCCCGCAATATCGAGATGGATCGATTAGTGAGCGCAATTGAAGTCTCCGAGGCCGCAATGGGGGCAGTCCAAGACAGGGTCGTGGTGGTACTAGAGGAACTTGATGCTGCGGACTTACAAGGCCAACCGACCGATGCTCAGTCCGATACTCAGACAAAGGCTGCTGTTGCAGAACTTGCTGCAATAGCGGTCGACGGAGCAGATTCAATTGGTGCGGCTGGGCGGGCGATCGCTGCCGTCAACATTTTGCCATGGCACACCGAAATCAAAGCGGCCAAGGAAGCGTATTTACTGCACAACTACGCGTGGCAGGCGTACATGCAAGCCGCAATCGAAGACCCTGTTGCATTCACGGTCGACCAGCCCCTTGTCAATCAGAGTTTTATCGATTCCCAAGAACCACTCGAGGATGCGATCCCGAAACCATCGCTTTTCGACTTGGAGCCAAGGGTCGAGAACATTTTCGTTGAGGGTGCACCTCAAGTGGCCGGCGAGATTGTCTGAGCGGGATTAATTTATTGCTAGTCAAGTGCGTCTTTTTTAGCAAGTGAACTTGGCCACCAGATTTTTTTACCGATGTCATAGGCCAAAGCCGGCACCAATGTTGTTCGCACAACGAATGCGTCAATGAGAACACCAAGTGCTACAGCGAATCCAACCTGACGTAGGGAAACCAGCGGGAGAACCGCGAGCACGAGGAAGGTTGCGGCAAGCACTATTCCGGCGCTCGTGATTACTCCACCAGTCACGGTGAGGCCTTTCAAGATTCCTTCGCGGGTTCCATGGATCAGGGTTTCTTCCCTCACGCGAGTCATGAGGAAAATGTTGTAGTCAACTCCGAGGGCCACCAAGAATACGAATGCGAATAATGGGAAAGACGGGTCAGCCCCAGGGAAGTCGAAAATGTAGTTGAAGGCGAGGGCGCATGCTCCCAGAGTTGCGAAGTAGGAAAGCAACACTGTTCCGATCAAAATAACGGGCGCGTTAAAGGCCCGCAACAAAATAATCAGAATTATCAAGATCACGATCAATACCGTGGGGATGATTACATTGCGATCACGCAGATTCGCCTCATTGATGTCGAAGGCGACGGCTGTCGGGCCGCCAACGCGAGCCTGCGCATCAGGCATTGACGCAAAGCTGGTTCTTAAATCGCCAATGACCGCTTCGGCTTGGGAAGAATCAGACGGTGCTTGCAAAGTGACTGAGAACAACACGCGTCCATCAACAACTGGAACATCCCCCGTAGTTGGGTTGGCATAGGGAACCGCGTCGGCAACACCGGGGGTGGATGCAATGACGGAAAGAACTTCGTCGCTGCTGCCCTGATCGGCTGTGACAATTGTTTCGCTGCCTAAACCGCCGGGAAAGTGTTCAACCAAAACGTTTTGCCCGATCACGGAATCAACCTCGTCACCATTTGTGAACGACTCTGAGGTTGCAACTCCGCCCGCATTCAATGTGGTGCTGAATCCGGCAAACACCAAGAGGATAAGGGCGGTTGAGACCCAGGTAACGCGTGGCTTGCGTCCAACGAGTCCGGAGAGCTTGGACCAAACACCGGAAAGTTTGGTATCGGGTTCACCAAGTCGGGGGACTTTAGGCCAAAAAGCCCAGCGTCCGGCGGGAAAACGTTCCCGGTTAAATGGGCCACCGGAAGTTGCAAACACTCGCATTAAGCCAAACACAATCCACATAATTAGAGTGATGAGGGCTGCGATCACACCAGCGATAGCAAATGGGCCGAATGCAATGTCGGTAATGAGGCCAAGGAGAAACCCGATGACGGCCGGAACCATGAAAGCCAAGATGGGAAGGGTGAAACTGGGAAAGGTGAGGAGTGCTGGGAGAAAGCTCAACATGACCAGCATTGCCACGATGACACCAACGGCGGAGACGGGACCCGTTGACTTATTTGAATTCAATTCACTGAGCAGCAAACACATGAGGCCAATAGATGTTGTTGCTGAAGAGGCAATGATTGGTGCTCGGACGCCCTTTATCGCAGCTCCAATTGCATCGGTATGAACAGCGTATTTGTGTAACTCTTCACGGTATCTGCTGACAAGCAATAGGGAATAATCCGTTCCCGCGCCGAACACCAACACTGTCAAAATCCCTTGACTCTGACCGTTGAGGACAAGTACGTCATTGTCGGCCAAGACGTAAACAATCCCGCTGGAAACTGCGAGCGCAAAACCAGCAGAAACTAGGGGAATCAACCACAACACCGGGCTGCGGTACACAAAAATCAAAATGATTGCGACAACAATTGCTGTGGCTAATAGCAGCGCCCCGTCAATGGCACCAAAGACCTTGATCAGGTCAGCCAGGAAGCCACCGGGTCCGGTGACATTGATTTGCAGGGTATCGAAAGTGGCCGCGTAGTCGCGAATGAGATTAGTTATCTCGATGAAAATAAACTCACCGGCCTCAGTTCTTTCACCGCCAAGATCACCATTGACGGAGATGTTGACCAACAGTGCTTTGCCATCCTCTGAGGGGAGAGGGAGGAGCTGCTCAGAGTCCAAGTAGGTGCCTACCCGCGAGCCGTCGGCCAAAATCAAATCGGGCACGCCGGTGAGAAACTCCGCGATGGGGACACGGTCGGCTTCGGTGAGTGGTGAGCGATCAGGGTGAGTGATCACGGTCAGAATCGGAATTGAGGGGTTGTCGGCGAAAAGGGCTTGTTCTTCACTGACGACAGTGGACTCCGATGAGGCGGGAAGAAATGTTGCGCTGTCGTTCTCTTGAACTTCGGACAGGCTGCCGGCTAGGGGTCCAGCCCAACTACCGATCATGAGCCAGATGACCGCTGCGCCAACCGCCAACCACAGTGCGCGTCGCCCCCGCTTAACTGAGTTTTTTCCCGATGAATCATTCCGTGTACTTAACCCACTCATGCGCTCAGCGTTGCGTATTTGAGTTCAACTTGCAAGCAAGGATTAAACGTGTCACCTGCCCGGCGTTTTTTCAAATGGAAGGAAAGTGCTTGCGAGTAGGCTTCGGATTGTGTTTGACCTGATCGCGGGACTGCCGGTTCATATTCTTATCGTTCACACAGCTGTGGTGCTTATTCCACTGTCAGCAATTGGCGCAATTTTGATCGTAGCCCGACCAAAAGCATTGCGACTATTTGGAGCCGCCACCGTAATCGGGGCCACGGTCGGGGTCGTTGCGAGTGTGATCGCAGAACTCTCTGGCAATCAACTGGCCGAACGAGTCGGCTGGCCCGAAGAACACGCCAATTATGGCGAGTTATTTCCGTTTGCCGCTTTGGCTTTCCTATTGCTCCTGATCGTATTTTGGGTTCTTGCTCGGGGGGTTCCACTGAATCGAAATAGACCACTGGGGCTCAAGGTCTTTGGTGCAGTATTAATTGTGGCCGCGATCGGGATTAGTTTTTTCACGCTCCTCACAGGTTACTCCGGGTCGAAAGCGACATGGTCAGAAATTGTTGAGACCACGCAACCGGGAACCTTCATCGAAAACTGACTGAAAACTAACTACTGTGTTGAGGCTCCTTCTAACACTTCTTTGTAGTACGCCTCTTCTTTATCCTTTCCAGGGAAGAACAAGAGGGATACCGAAAGCCCAATCAAGGTGAGAACCAATGCCACCGCTATCGCAGCAGATTTTCCGTCGGTGAATGCTAGGGCGGCGCCTTCAACGATTTCCTTTGCGACTTCTTTGCTGTAGCCCTGAGAAACTTCAACGGCACTTGAATAGGAAGAAATGAGTTTACTGGTCAACTCAGGGGTCACAGCCGATTGGTCGCTCGCGGGCAGAGCAGAAAGTTGGGATTTGATCGACCCGGCGTAGGCAACCGCGAGTAGCGCACCCATGAGGGCTTGAATGACTGCGCCACCAAAATCGCGAGTCAGGTCAAGAAATGCCGATCCCATACCAGCTCGCGCAGGTGGGACCGAACTCATTAATGCGCGGGAAGCGGGAGTGGCAGCTAAACCAACTCCAGTCCCAACGAATGCATAGGCAACAAAAATCCACAGGAGGGAAGCTTCGTCCGTCCATTTAAGTAGCATGATTGTGAAAGCCAATGCCACAGAACCCAGTCCCCAAGCAAAAGCGAACCGGCTGCCACGTTGGATTACCAACTTGCCCGCCAACGCCCCAAAAATCATTGTGCAGATTGAACTTGGGACCACAACAAGTGCGGCTTCAAGGGCTGAGTAGCCGAGAACATTTTGGGTGAACTGTTGGCCAATAAACATGGCTCCAATGAGGGAACCGAAAGTAATCGCACTGGATAAAAATGCAACCCATAATGTACGAGCTTTGAGTAGGGGTAAATACACCAATGGACGTGACGCCTTTGCCTGCCGCCATACGAATAGGGAGAGGAAGACAATTGAGCTGCAGAGAACAGCAATGAGTGTCAGGTCAATTCCTTGAGCGGACAAAATTATCGCGGTAATTAGAGTGATAACACCGAGTATTGAAAGAACGCCGCCAAGGTGATCAACAGCACCTGGGTCCTCGTCGCATTTCCACGGTAGTGAGATCAGACCCAGAATTAGTGCTGCGACGACGAGTGGAACCGCTATTAGAAATACCGAACCCCACCAAAAGTACTGGAGTAACCATCCGCCTATTACTGGACCGATCGCAGCCACTCCGCCTCCGATACCGGACCAAAGGGCAATCGCGGTCACCTTTGCGTGATTGCGATAGAGGCTGGAGATCAATGAAAGGGTCGTGGGGAAAAGTAGCGCGGCGGCAAGCCCGGATGTGAACCGACCAAGAACTAAAATTTCTACATTTGGAGCAAAAGCCGACAGGAACGCTGTGGGGACGGTCAGGACTGCGCCAAGAACAAACATCAACTTGCGTCCATAGCGATCAGCAATTGCGCCAAAATACAAAACCGTTGCCGCGAGGCCCAATGCAAAGGCATTGGCAACCGCTGTTAGTTGATCTTGGCTTGCATTGAGTTCACGCCCAATCGACGGCAACGCCACGTTCGCGACACTGAGCGAGATGTTAGAAACGATCGCGCCAGTAACCAAGGCCAACAACACGAGTTGGCTCTTTGGCGGTCGATCTGTCACGGGCAATGAATTGGAGATCGGCACAGATGTTGACATTGCGTCAGGGTATTGCATTCACGACTGTGGTGGGTCGAGGTGACGTTGTCGGGCGGTGCGCCTAATCTCCCACGGGGGTCAAGCTCTTGGCTATCCGAACTAATTGCTGTGCGGAAAGATTGTTGCCGCCGTAGGTTTCGATCCAGATTCGGGTTGGGCGTAACCCGTTTGCCCCAGGCAGTGTTACCTCAAGGTGTCCGCCGTACTTGATGACATCGGCTTTAGTGCATTTTTTAGATGAGGCTGGATCGCAGTAGGCCTGTACGAATGCTTTGGATCCATTAATAGTGGTTCTTAGGACCGTGGCCCCATTACCAATGTCAAAGCACATGGGATTGCCTTCAGTGATGGTGAAGTTGCGGCCATTGCCTTTCCCGTATTGCACGGTCAGGTTTTGCTCCGTGCCTTTTTGGCAAAGATCATTACCGCCCAAGTGTCGTGCTGTGAGTCCGGCAGTGAAGGAAGGTTCATAAACCGTGTAGGTCACCCCAACCTGAATGTTTTCATAAGCATCGCTTGACCCCATGGCCTGAATGGGTGCAGCGGTACCAATGATGAATGCGGTGGCGGCAATTACTCCAAGAACTCGCTTCACTTTGTGTCCTCTCGCTTAATCGGGGATATTAACTTAATCAGGGATATTAATTAGAGATATAAATCAGAGACAGTCCTTTCTCATATATGTTCTCACGGCGGGTGGGTGCTACCGGTTTTATCCCCCAAAAATCAGGACCACCGTTACTCGGCCAAATTCATGCGACTTCCGGATACCGGAAATCAGAGTGAGCTTTTCCAATTCAATCGTTCGCAACTTGTGACCTATCACTCCATTTACGCGTTAATTGAGTCTCAACATTGTCGCGAACATGTCGCAGTGCGAAATATGCACATAGGTTGTTTATTGAAATTAAAGATCTGAACAGATCGGATCGCCGTCAATTTATGGAGTGGAGTTAAATAATGAGAAAATTCGCAAAGAAATTTGCGGTACTAGCAGCGGTTTCAGCGCTCACGCTGACTGCATGCTCGAGTGATTCAGATGCTGGCGGCAGTGACCAAGGAGATACCGTTGCCGCACTCAACAGTCTCAGTGGGATTTCACTGACAGTGGGATCTAAGGACTTCGATGAAGCCCTAGTTCTGGGAGAAATGCTGGTCCAAGCATTTGGTGCAGCCGGCGCCGAAGTCGGTAATCAGGTTGGCTTGGGTGGCACCAGTGTCGCTCGAACAGCGTTGACCTCGGGTGAGATCGATGTTTACCCGGAATACAACGGAACCGGTTGGGCCGTGCACCTTGAGCAAGAAGACCCCAGCTTTGATTCAGCGCAATTAACCGCAGACGTCAAAGAGTTGGATCTTGAGAAGAACAACATTGTGTGGATTGGGCGTTCACCGTTCAACAACACGTATGGATTTGTCTCGAGCCCCGAAGTGACCGAGGCCAATGGTGGACCTTTCACCACGCAGACATTTATGGAATACGTACGCGACAATCCTGATGCAACGGTCTGCATGGAGACTGAATACCCTGACCGCCCAGACGGTCTGATCTTGACCGAAGAAGCAACAGGTATTGAAATGCCTGATGCCCAGGTCAGCATCTTGGATACCGGCGTGATCTATACGGAAACCGCAAACAACGTTTGTACGTTCGGTGAGGTTTACACCACTGATGGTCGTATTCCCGCACTTGACCTCACCTTGGTTCAAGACACCGGAATCAACATCGTTTACAACGTGTCAGCGACCATGCGCGGCGAGACTTATGAACAAGCCCCAGATCAATTTGAGGCAATCGTCGCAGCAATTTTGGAGCCACTGGATAACGACACAATGGCTGAGTTGAATAAGCGGGTTTCTGCTGATGGTGAAGAAGCCTCGGCTGTTGCCAAGGACTTCCTCGTTACGAACGGAATTATCGCAGGTTAGTTGTTGTGGGCGTGAGGACAGATTTCCTGTCTTCACGCCCATATCCATTTCCGTTGGGTAATCAATAACAAAAAGGAACACGCATGGACGGCATTCTGAGTTGGTTCACATATCTGTCAACTCGTGGGGATTTGGTCACGGAGACCTTGATTCAAACATTGACCTACGTAGTTTTAGTTACTCTTTCAGCAAGCATATTTGCAGTCTTGTTGGGAATCGCCACTCGTAATCGCCCATTGGCAAAAGAGTTGTCCATGTCAATTGCGAGCGTTTTTCTCACAATTCCAAGCCTGGCGCTGTTCACCATTTTTATTCCCATCGTCGGTTTGGGATTTAAGCCTTCCTTCATCGCACTATTTCTCTACGCATTGCTTCCGATTATGCGTAACACGACCGCGGGCCTTGATTCTGTGGACGCCAGCGTTTTGGAGTCAGCAAAGGGCATGGGTCTGACCCCAACGCAGATCCTGCTGAAAGTGCAACTACCACTCGCATGGCCCATCATGCTGGCTGGAATTCGAGTCTCCGCGCTGCTGACAGTGGGGATCTCGGCAATTGCAACACTCGTTGCAGGTGGTGGTCTGGGTGATTTCATCAAGAGTGGACTCGCCCGCCTCCCGTTGCCTAACTCACTGGAGGCAATTTGGACAGGTGTGATCCTGTCCCTCGCTTTAGCTTTTGCAATCGACCTACTTCTTCGTGGCATTGGTCGGGTCACTACTCCGAGCGGAGTGCGCTCATGAATCTTGAGGAGAACACGGTGGTTGACAATTCAGAACCCTGCATCAAGTTGGAAGGCGTGACCAAGTTCTATCCGGGTGTCAGTGCACCGGCTGTTAAAGACCTGACACTTGAGGTAGCTACGGGCGAAATCCTTGTCCTCGTCGGTCCTTCAGGCTGCGGAAAAAGCACAACATTGCGATTGATTAACCGAATGATCGAGCCGTCTTCGGGGAGCATTATTTACGAAGGTGAAGACGTCACCAAGGGTGATCCCAATGAACTACGCCGCCGCATGGGTTACGTCATTCAGCAGGTGGGACTGTTTCCACACCGAACAATTGCTGAGAACATCGCCACCGTCCCGCGACTACTCAAATGGCCCAAGGCAAAAATCAATGCGCGCGTTGATGAACTCCTCGAGATGGTGTCAATGGACCCCAAGCTTTACCGAGACCGCTACCCCAAGGAACTTTCGGGAGGTCAAGCGCAACGCGTTGGTGTTGCTCGCGCGCTTGGTGCGGATCCCGATGTCTTGTTAATGGACGAGCCATTCGGTGCTATCGACCCCATTACGAGAGACAGATTGCAAAATGAATTCCTCCGCCTGCAAGAAGAGTTGAAAAAGACCATTGTCTTTGTCACCCACGACATTGACGAGGCCGTCAAGATGGGCGACCGCATTGCAATCCTGCGTGATCAATCTGAAATTGCACAGTTGGACAAACCAGAAGTGATCTTGACCGATCCCGCTGACTCCTTTGTTGAGAACTTTCTGGGGTCTGGGGCAATTCTCAAGACTTTGACTCTGCGGCGGGTACGGGACATTGAGTTATCCCAACCGTTGGTGATCAAGCGTTCCACTAATCGCTCGGACGCGATCTTGGCGTTGCACGATTCCTACTTTCCTTATGCGGTCCTCCTTGATGACCACGACCACCCGATCGCCTGGGTTGATGAGCGCGCATTGAATCGCTCGGACTCCTTGGAGCGAGCCGGTGCGAGTATCACGGTGCAACTGCAACCAGAGGACACTTTGCAAGATGCCTTGAGTGGAATGTTGCAAAGTTCCGCAGGCATGTCCGCGGTTGTTAACGGGCGTGGCCAATATTTGGGAACTTGCACGATCGAGTCACTTGCTTCCATGTTGATTTCGCAGCCCAATGGAGCGAGCGCATGAGTACTCTCGCGGCGACACCCAAGAGCAGTTCCGCTGCAACATTGCCCTCCCAACGCAATATGCGAATGACACAGTTGGATCTGATTGTCACGCCAATTTTCTTTGTGATTTTGGCAATCCTGCTCGCTGTGGTGTGGATCTACTCTGACTTTGATCGCACAACAACAAGCATCCTGGAACCGAGTGGGCTGTGGACCCAGTTCAAGCAGCAAATTTATTTAGCACTGTGGTCAACGGCGCTCGTTATTGTCATAGCAATCCCGCTAGGGATTCTGGTGACGCGCGAAGGTGCCCCTCGCTTCAAGAACAACTTGGTGAGCGTTTTGGGACTCGGTCAAGCGATACCTGCATATGGCCTGATTGTTCTGTTCTTTGTCGCTTTTGGGCAGGGTTCCTTCACCGTGATCTTGGCGCTGGCCACCTTCGCTTTGCTGCCTGTCCTGCGCAACACGATCGTGGGACTCGAACAGGTAGACCAATCGGTGATTGAAGCCGGTAAGGGCATGGGGTTAACCAGTATTCAGAGGTTGCGAAAAATTGAACTGCCCCTCGCGGTTCCGGTGATTATGGGAGGAATTCGCACCGCCACGGTGATCAACGTAGGTATGGCTACCTTGGCCTACCTAATTGGCGGTGGTGGTTTGGGAGAAACAATTGCAGCTGGACTCAAGAATGGTCGGCCAACCGCAATTTTCGTTGGTGCCGTCCTTGTAGCGTTGATTGCACTCGCCCTTGACTTTCTCGGCGGGTTGGCCCAGCGTTATCTTCGACCCAAGGGGCTTGCTTAATTTCCTTGCTTAATTTCACCGCGCGCGAACCCGCCACTTCGGTGGCGTCATAATCGACGACTCTGCTTCATCCTCGGAGCTGTTGCCGCGAGACATTGTCGCGAAATCTGTGACCTGGACGAGGCTTTTTGAGGTCTCAAGCGTCTTGTGAGCCAGACCTATCGCTAGATTGTTATGACAAAAGGTGAGGAGCGGGTGTGAAATTTAAGGTAGGCGTCACCACTCTCCTCTGTTACCTACTTGCAGCGACAACCATTGGTATTGGCGCTTCTGGTGCCAAAGCGGAAGAAACTATTGGGGGAAACGCGCTGTTCGGGAAAGTCATTCTGCTTGACCCGGGCCACCAGTTAGGTAATTCCAATCCAAAGTTCGCGAAACAAATGGCGCAGAAGAAATTCAACGGCACCACGGTGAAGGGCTGCAACACGACAGGAACGGCAACAAACTCTGGCTACCCGGAGGCAACCTTTAACTGGAAAGTAGCCAAGCAATTAAAAACATTGCTGGAAG
>Ga0075467_10000665_pt1 | contig 27935 bp, 20 predicted proteins | sample DEB08_DNA_9_FD_75067 | JGI IMG/M metagenome (GOLD analysis project Ga0075467, IMG submission 75067) | Aqueous microbial communities from the Delaware River and Bay under freshwater to marine salinity gradient to study organic matter... | ecosystem: Environmental > Aquatic > Marine > Coastal ... | reverse complement strand
CGATAAACCCGGACCTGCCTCGGTGTGCTGCTGCTGACAATAGTTATATTGCAGAAACGGGCAACCCAACTCGCGGTGTTAAGGCTGTTGATGCCATGTTTATGCTCGCTATTGGCTGGTATGAAACCCAAATCGCCGTATGATTAAGGGCAAAAATTCCAAACCCAATCTGTCAGGCTGGTGGACCGTACTAGACGCAGTGTGGTCAATGGGTGTGAGTAGTATTAAACCCCGCCGAGCCTAACAGGCTATTAATTTTTGGGAGAGTTTTGTGTCGATAAATGATGTTAGTCCTGCCAGCTTGCTAAAGGAGCAGCAAGCGCACATAAAAAGCCAGCAGCTGGAGCCCGGTGAAGAAAATCATTACCGCATTTGGCAGAATCTCGCATCACCTTATTCCTACAAGGTGATGACCTATATGAATTACAAGGGCATTCCCTATAAGCGTATAGCGGCCAATATGAAAAGCCACATGGAAGACATTCCACGCATGGTGGGACAAAGCATTGTGCCCGTCATGCTGAGTCCGAATGGAGATATATTACAGGATTCAACCCCGATTATTGAATGGCTTGAAGAGCGGCATCCAGACAAGCCTGTTGTTCCTGAAGATGCACGACTGGCTTTCTTAATGTGGCTGCTAGAAGAGTTGGCTGATGAATATATGCCGCGTATTCATATGCATACCCGCTGGGGTAATAAGCAAAATCAGAATGCCGCGAGTCACCGTATTGGCCGCGAACTCGCCTATGCAATACCCGACGCTTCCGTGAGCGACCTTGCAGCTTTCATGCTGTCCCGTCAGGCAGGTTTTAATAAACACCTCGGGTTAACCGACAGAGTGCGCGAAAATATGGATCGGCAAGTGCTGGATTTACTATTCATTCTGGACGAACATTTTTTGCATTATCAATTTCTGTTAGGCGACAAACCTTCTCTAGCCGATTTTGCACTATATGGTTCGTTAAAGGTCCATCTTTATAGTGATCCCAATTCAAAAGAAATCATGGAGGTTCATAGCCCCAAAACCTGTAACTGGATAGAAAATATTACAGCCTTAGGTGATGTTCGCGGTTGTGCTGGGCAAACGACATTTGGCGATTGGATCAACTTGGACGATGGTGTTCCAAAAAGTTTACACAAGCTACTGAGTTTCTCAGCAAAAACTTATATTCCTTTTGCACAAGCCTGCGCTCAGGCAAGTAAAAATAAAAGTAAAACATTTGACGCTGAAGTATACGGTCTAGAAGAAACCTTTAGCACGCATCAATACCGTGTTTGGTCATTTGAGCAGCTGCAAAACCGTTATGAGAAATTGCACGGCGATGAAAAGCAGTTCGTCGACGAAGCGCTGAAAAATTCGGGGGTGCTTCCCTTAATGATGGCTGATGGCATAGTGCATAGCGATCTGTTTGACGGCTTCACACCGCCAGTCATTAAAAACGGCGCGACTGATGCCCGAATTCGCTATTTATTAGATAAAGGGGAAAAAGCAGGCATGCTATAGCGCCTAGGCTGAATAAGCCTAACGCGACCTCTATGGCTTTAACGCTTTGCAAGCTGACTTTCTCGATGTCAGAATCCCTGCCATCTGCCCCGACCTTATGCGCTAAACAATTAATTGCATCGCTAACTAATGGCATTGGCTAAAAAACCCATTTTGACTGAATCAGCGGCCATCGCTCGTAAATAGCATAAAACCCAATTTAAAGACTCACTCACTTATTTTCTTTCAATTCTTAAAGCTCTCCTTTAGGGACGATTTTTGTTATTCTTGTTCGCGCACTAGCAAAGGTAATAAGATGAAAAGTATAAAATCCACAAGCCATCGAGCACCCGACTCACAACTGCTGAATGATGAGCAAATCATCGAGCGGCTATTCAATCATATTGATAATGGCACGACAGACCTTGGCGATACAATCTGGCGTGAGCCTGTTGAGCACTACCACTCGCAGGAGCGATTCAATGCTGAAATTGAATTATTACGGCGCTTGCCGGTACCTTACTGCCCATCCGCCGCACTACCTGAAAACGGTAGCTACATTGCCCGCAAAGCAGCAGGCACGCCCTTATTGGTAGCCCGCGGCGGCGATGGCAAGGTGCGAGCCTTTATCAATGCCTGTCGTCATCGCGGCATGCAAGTTGCCAAAGGCAGTGGCTGTGCCCGCGCGTTTTCTTGCCCCTATCATGCCTGGACTTACAGCCTTGAAGGTAAACTCAAAGGGGTTCCGGGGCGGGCCGGTTTTGCTGATTTAGACATGCAAGAGCATGGCCTAGTGGAAGTTAATGCGCTGGAAAAGGGCGGCCTGGTTTACGTTGCACAAAATGGTCCGATCAACTCAGAAACATTGCCCAACTGTTTAGACTACTTCTCACCCGAACAGGAAATGTTTGAGCAAGATGGCTATACCGACCAAGCCAATTGGAAATTACTCACCGAAACAGCCCAAGAGGGCTACCACATTAAGTCACTGCACCAAAAAACGTTTTACCCCTATGGGCTAGACAATACCAACTTGGTAGAAACGTTCGGCGCTAACTCGCGCATTATTTTTCCTTTTCGGCGGATGGAAAAGCTGCGGCACGTTGAACCCGATAAACGTCGCTTAGACGGAGCCGTAACCTCGGTCTACCACCTCTTTCCCAATGCCAGTGTTTCTGTATTATCCAAACACACGAACTTTGTTGTGCTCGAGCCATTAAGCCCTAACCGTTCGCAGTGGGTTATTTACCGCATGATGAATCGCCAAACTAATGAACACCCTATATCGCTTGAAGACGCGCAACGAGATGCTTTATTTGTTAATGACTCAGGCCAAGATGAAGATCGAGAAGTGGCGTGCACCATCCAAGAGACGGTTACTGCCAAAGCCAATACGCACTTAACTTTTGGTTACTATGAAAAAGCGATAGTCAATTTTCATCAGCATTTGTCACTGCATCTAGATCAATAACGCTCTCATTAAAAGAGTTAAATTTTTAATAATGGCTATAAGGCCAATGCGCAAAGCTGGGCCAGTGCAACCTCTTCACCTTTTTCTAAACTTGCAATCATGGCACTTATCTGACGATTAACCGGCGCATCCATCCCCAGTTTTTCAGCATGCACAACTACCGCCTGGTTCAAATATTCAATTTCGGTTTTTCTTCCTGCTTGAATATCCTCCCACATTGATGAACGCGCCTGAGGATCAATTTGCAACATCACTTTTGCCAAGTGTAGAAAAATCCAATTGGGTAAGCTCATAATGACTGGCATCCAAGCAGGCTTCACCGCGGTAAACTGAGACAACTCTATCCCTTCGCATTGGGCAACAGCCAACCATTCGCGCTGAGCGGCCGCCAAGACTTTTCGTAACGCGCGATTTTCAAGCTGGGTTTTGATCGGCTGGTTAGCAATGGCATTAAACGCATTGTTTAAATTAAGTAGCAGCTTTCCATAGATGATAGGCCGCATGTCGACATACACTTCCGCGGGGAAACCGATAGCGCAAAGCTCGCTCGCAAACTGTTTTGATGAAGGCGTTTGTTGAAAGATTAATGTGCCCTCGGTGCCGCGATGAAAGTGCGCGCATGGCTGACTTAAAACATTAAACGGCGTGATGCCCTGCTTGACTTTTTCATGAGGCAACTGCTGCGCTATTGGCGCCAAACTATCAAGCCCGTTTTGCATAAAAAACAACTCGGCACCGTTTTGTGCGAGCCGCTGCAAATTAGCAAGGGCGCCTTCAAGCTGATGACACTTTAGCGTAATGAAAACCACATCAAATTGTTCATCCGCCAGCTGCGTGATCATTGCAGCGGGCATGAGCTTTTCGCACTGGCCTGCATAGTCGGTGAGCGTGATGCCACCTGCCTCAACTATGGCATTGCGCACACGCTCACGACAAATAAAAGTTACATGGTGCCCGCAAAGCTGTAGAAGCCCGCCCACATAGCAACCGGTAGAACCTGCACCAAAGATTGCAATGCGCATCAAATATTTAAATCATACAGGTTGTAGTCTTTTAACGACGCAGTCACCGATTCATCCCAGTGAAACACCTTGCCTGACTCAACAAAAGGTTGATATTGGTAAGGCTCCTCGTGAGGAAAACGCTGCTTGCGCGCATCAATAGCGTAGCCAATGACTTTGGATCGCTCTTCAATTAACGCAGCATCGAATATAACAGGTTCGCTGTACATACCTGCACCGCGTACGTCCAATACCGATGAGCGCCGATGAAAGCCAAAATTCACGGTAACTCTCGGTTCATAGCCACAATTTGGAAACGAGCCGTGCAACAGTTGTCGGTTACAGATAATCACATCGCCGGGATTGCAGACTAAAGGAACCATGCCTTCGATTCTCTCACTGCCCGCTTCTTCGACCAATTTCTTAATATCAATCTTCCCTACTCTATGACTGCCTGGCTTAACCCAAACACCGTTGACTGCGGTACTGCCATACACTTGCGCCATAAAATTAAAACCGTGCATACCCTCATCAAAATCTTCACGATCCCAGTGAGTATCGCCATCCTGATGCCACGAAACGGCCGCTCCAATGCCCGGATCTTTAATAAACAAGGATTCGTTGAAAGGCGCAAAATCCTTACCGTTAATAGATGCAGCAACGCGCAATAGCTGTGGGTGCCCATAAACATGTAAGCAGGTTTCAGAAAACTGCAGTGAGCCCAGCAAAATAAAGGGGGCCTGCTCTGGCGCATTTTTATCAGCTTGTGGCTCAAATAATTTAACTTGGTGCCGACCACTTGCCAACTCGGTTCCCCCTAGGGGGTCGCCGAGCGGTTTTGACCAGATTAAATTAAGCGACTTGCAGTCGGCACCTAAGGCAGGCTTACCGTCTTTGGTGAGCTTGCCGTTTGGCTCCGACGGGAAAGTAGAGCGCAACTGCTGTAACTCAGCATCGATGTCCTGCAGCTCGTCTGCGCCCAACACCCCTTCGAATACATAAAATCCATATTCAGAGTAAGCCTCTTGAATGTCCTGCGCTAAGTTACCTTCTGCGTCAAAGCGAATAGGTCCGCGGTTAGTCATACTGAGGGCTTGCTTTTCGCCTTCGATGAGGTAAGTCCGCATGGCGTCGGCCTGTTCGCCATAATGTGCCGCACAGGCCTCAATTGATTTGCTGATATCTTGCTTCATAATATCTACCTTTATTTCATATTTTTGCGTAGACACAGATTTAATGGCATGTAAAATCTGCTGTCAAGTCTTTCAGCTCTCCAGAGTGCCACTATGAAAACAATAACCCCGGCTAAAGGCAATATAACGCGCCAAGCGAACAAAGTGCTGCGCCGCCAGCGGATCATGGATACCGCCCGGCGATTGATCGCTAGCAACGGATATGAGGCCTTTACCATCAGTGAACTGGCCCTCGAAGCCAACGTGTCTGCACCCACCATCCACAACTTGTTGGGTAAAAAACAAGACATCTTAGTGCTATTGGTGTCTGAAATGGTCGAGCTCGTAGACGCGGTTATGTCTAAGCCCAGCGCCAGCGACCCTATTGAAGGCGCCGAAATTTTTATCGATAATTTGCTTGGCCTATTTAAAAAGGATGAAGTTTTCTACCGCGCCGCCTTTGTTACTGGAGAACGAACGCAGCTATTTGAACATGAGTTGCCCGGCGGTATTTACAACCAATCGCTAAAGATAGCTGAGCAAATTTGCGCCGCAGCAAAAACAAATGGGTTTCTCAAGGGTGATATCAACACCTCTTTACTTGCCGAACAACTTTTTGGCTGCCAGCGACTGGCCCGCCAAGACTGGGTTAATGGCTACATCGACCTTGAGCACTATCGCACACAAGTGCTAGTTGGCATGTTGACCACTTACGCCGCGGACGCAACACCCGATTTTCATACACGACTTTGCAAAAAAATAAAGGCGCTCAATCGCGGCAAATAAACTATGGCCCGTTGCCTAAATCATAAGGTTGGTGGCTGCCATCTCGGTGCAGCTAATCAAATCGCTTGAGCTGCGAAGGGGCGCTGATGAACAAATAACGCGCTCTTGCCTTCTTAGTACGCATAACGCACGTTTTTAGTAGGTACTCACCATTTAAATGTGGATCACGCCGAGAGGAGCCCAGACGTTAACATGCGGCTCATAGATTTTACCCGAGCGCGAATCATCTCCGGCTCAAAGGCACCACGGCCTAAAATATGGGTGATTTGCGGCTCGAGGAGCACCGGCCCCAATTGCAAAAAAATAAACTGAAAAACAGCCCAAGTCCTGTCTCTGCTTTCTAACCCCGACTGGGTTTTATCTAGCCGCGCCACAAAAGCTTGAACGGTACTAAAGTACACAGCAAATGAATCCGCTGCCTCTTTATCGTTGCGCATTGCTAATTGGCCCAGATACTTAAAATAGATGATCTTAGGCGATACCTCTGCAATCAACCGCTCGGTCATCTCTTCAACCTGCTGATCGGCCGATTCAAGGTTTGAATCACCAAAGACCGCAGCAAAAATAGCTGCGACCTTGCGCTCAACGGCAGCATTACTCGCCGAGATCAAGCCCGCCTTACCACCAAAATAGTGTCGTACTAAGCCCAGAGAGACGCCAGCCCTGAGCGCGACTTGCCGCATATTAAGCGTCTCAAAACCGCCCTCTGCAACCATTTCAATAGCAGACTCAATCAAGTCAGATGCCCGATCAGATTGATCATCAGCCTTTGGGCGCCCAGCCGAGCGAGCGTGAGTACTTTGTAAATCGTCAGACATTGAATTTTCCGCCATTTGCTTTAATTATACATATGTATAATAATAGACTCTAGTCATGATGTAAACGTAAAAGACACAAAGCGCCTCCCGATGATAAAGAAGCCTCAAAACTCACTTTCCGTATTTAGCGATAGCTATGAAACCGCACGTAAGCAATTTCTCAGCGAAGCCGATGCAGCCGGTGCGATTATTGAATCGTTCAAACATTCTTCGGCGCATTGCCCTGATGGCGCTGCGCTATTTACCGATACTGCGTGGCTGGGCCCACGCCATGCATCCAATGTCATGATTATGATTTGCGGAACACATGGACCAGAGAGTTATACTGGTGCGGCAATACAGCTAGCCTGCCTGAAAGCCCGCAGACCACTAACGTCCTCAACAGCGATACTCCTTATTCACGCAATCAACCCCTTTGGCTGGGCACATTGCAGCCGGACCACAGAGAATAATGTCGACCTCAATCGCAATTTCATCGACCATCAAAAAAAGCCTCTAGAGACAGATCTAACCCAACCCGTTCAAGACCTTTTACGCAGCTCAAACGCTCGCGGCCCGCGCTTTGCTAAAATTATGCTTGGGCTTGGCAAACTGCTATTGAGTGCCGGCTCATCCAAACTGCTTAATGAAATTTCGCGCGGGCAATACCATCACGCCGATGGTATTGGTTTTGGTGGACGCAGCCCCGAGTGGTCTAACGAAACGCTACAAAAAATATTGTATACACACTTAAAGGGTAGCAAGCGAGTCACCATCATTGATTGGCATACTGGCATCGGGGATTATGGTGAGCCCTGCTTTCTATGCTTTGATGAAATCCACACGCCCGAGTACAACCGAGCACTTCAGGTGTGGGGAAAAGGCATTGAAAGGAGCCACACCAATTATTCGTCAGGCGAACGCCCCGACTATCAAGGATTATTAATTAATGCTGCACGTGACGTAGCACAAGCTGCTGGCGCACAAACAACAACCTGCGTGATCGAATTCGGCACTTACTCCAATTTAAAAATGTTAAAAGCGCTTTTAATAGACCGCTGGTTACGCATCGATGCAATGACATCAAGACCTGCCCTAAAAGAAAAATTGAAAGAGCAGGTGCTTCGCTCGTTTTATCCAATAGACGTGCAATGGCGGGCCAGCGTATTGAATCACGGTGCTAAAATTTTTTCAGATAGTTTAGCAGCGCTTGACGCATGGAAAGAAGAATCATGATGCCAATCCATTTTGACCATGCTGTGATTTTTGTGCCCGACTTAAACAAGGCCATAAAAAAATTCTGCGACCTAGGCTTTGTTGTAACACCGGGTGGAGAGCATGAATACACCTGTAACGCCTTAATTATTTTCGACGACAGAACCTTTATTGAAATCTTAGCCTTGAAAGCATCGTGGTCTCGTCCACTACTAAAAATAGCAGCAAAAATTGGTGTCATTAATCATTTAGCTAAGAATAAGTCGGATGTCTCGTGGCGATTAATGCGCTGGATCACCGAGAAATACGGTGCTATCGATTGGTGTATTCGCGTTGAAAATATGCAAGCTGCACTTGATTGCTTTCAATCAACAAAGCTGACTATGTTAGATACCATGACCTATCAGCGGCGAAGGCCAGACGGAGCAATTGCACAATGGTTGTTAGGCAGCGCCAAAGATCTCGACCTTCCGTTCCTTATAAAAGATAAAACTGCAATCAACATACGGATACCACTGGGGAGTCACACTCAACACCCCAATGGAGCACTTGGTATCAAGAAAATAATTATCGCGCCGACAGATCCAGTCGGCACTGCCAACGCCTTCAATAATTTTTTAATTGCTGCACAGGGCGCAAGCCATCCCACACCACAGTCAATTGTGCTAGGCAAAACTACCGTGGGCATGGAACACCGGCAGAATTCACAAGGCAAATTCAGTTTAGAGCTGAGCTATTCCGGAAATGATCGAAAACATCTTGATACTAGCAAAACATGTGGCGCGAATATTTGGCTCACACCCAGTATTTAAGGCAGCAAAGCTTCAAGCATGCAATTTACAAAGAGATCCTGAAGAGGCCGGGCAATGCAAAAAATAAAGAAAAATGATAGTGGCATTTTTGATTCAATTATGTCGCATTCGTCAAAATGTACGCTAGGCGATGAGCACCGAGTATGGCTTCAATCATCCATGCAGCGCATCCATGCCGACTTCAATCGGTCGGCTGATACGCACTTACAAGCTTTTGATTTGCCGATTTATCCTGATGTAAAAATCTATTTAAAAGATGAATCATCACATCCAACAGGAAGTTTGAAGCATCGTCTCGCACGCTCACTTATTTTATACGGGCTATGCAATGGTGAAATCGGCCCTAATACTCATCTTATTGAAGCGTCATCAGGAAGTACCGCTGTCTCCGAAGCCTATTTTGCTCGCTTACTTAATTTACCTTTCATAGCAGTCATACCAAAAAACACGTCGCGTGAAAAAATCAAACAAATTGCGCGCTATGGCGGACAGGTCCGAGAGGTTGAAGCAGCAGATATTTATACTCAAGCTCAACATCTTGCTGACGAGCTTGGGGGCTACTATCTCGATCAGTTCACTAATGCAGAACGCGCCACAGACTGGCGAAGCAATAACAATATTGCTGAAAGTCTATTCCAACAAATGGAAAAGGAAACTCACCCTTCTCCGCATTGGATTGTAGTTGGAGCAGGAACCGGTGGCACTTCGGCAACACTGGGCCGGTATGTCCGTTACCGCGCTGACAAGTACAACCAAACAAAAATCTGCGTCGCAGACCCTGATAATTCAGTTTTTTTTGAAGGTTTTCGCACAAAAAACCCAGCTCATAAGGCGCCTCTACGATCACGCATCGAAGGGGTCGGCCGACCCCGCGTAGAGCCATCATTTATCGGCAACGTTGTTGATCGTATGCTTAAGGTACCAGATCGTTTGAGCTTTGCAGCGGCTTGGTGGCTAAGAGAGCAAACGGGGCAAGCCTATGGCCCATCAACCGGCTTAAATATCTGCGCAACGCTTCTTCTTGCCCACGAGATGATGTCGGCTGCACAAGCAGGAAGTATAGTGACACTGATTTGCGATAATGGCGAACGGTATATGGACACTTGCTACTCAAAGCAATGGCTCGCCAGTAATCATATTGACATAGACCTGGAGCTGGCCGCATTCAAAAACGCAATAAAAAACTGATTTTTTTATTGCGTGATAAAAGCACTAGGCCGCTTAAATAATGACCCGCTTTTTAAGATGATTATTAATATCCTGACTAATGGAGACAGCAATAAACTGTTAACATAAATATAAACCGAATACATGAAAAATGAATGACCCAATCAACCAAAATATATAAACATCAAACTCAATTAAACTGGATCAACATTATGAATAAAATTTCCCTTGGCGCTATTTTCGCTGTTCTAATTAGCGCGATGCCGCTGGCTTTAGCTGGTCATCATGAAGCATCGATGCATCATGATCATGCCACTACTTTTAATTATGCTGAAATCAACCAACTTGGCGAACCGGCCACCGTAATCGAAGTAAAAGAAGGCACATCACGCCCACTAGAAATAGGAGAGATTAGAGTTAAAGTGTTAGCAGCGCCTATTCACCCCTCTAATTTATTGGCGATTTCTGGCAACTATCTTACCACCCCCGTATTACCTTCAATACCCGGTAGTGAGGGCGTTGGCCAAGTGGTAGAGCTATCCTCGGAAGTCACTCACCTTACTAAGGGTCAATTAGTGCTCCTTGCGGGCATGGGCACTTGGAGCGAAGAAATAGTTGCGCCGGCGGCCATGGTCATTCCCCTACCCGACCTCGGCAAGCCAAGCGCGGAATTAATCGAACAACTTTCTATGAGCACGATTAACCCGCTAACTGCACTCCTCATGCTGAACTCTTATGTTGACCTGAAAGAAGGCGACTGGATTGTACAGAGCGCTTCAAATTCGGCAGTGGGAGGGTATCTTATTCAGCTAGCCAAGCAGCGTGGTATAAAAACGGTTAATGTGGTTCGCCGCGAAGGTTTGGCAGAAGACTTGATGGCTAAAGGCGCCGACGCGGTGTTAATCGACGGCCCTGATCTTGCCCAACAAATTGCCAGTGCCACTAACAATGCCCCAGTTGTTTTGGCCATTGACGCGGTAGGCGGTGACACCTTTTCTCGGTTAGCCGAAAGCCTTGGTAATGGCGGAACCTTAGTGACTTACGGCGTACTCTCAGGAAAGTTCCCCACGTTAAACCTAGGCACCGTGCTTCGAAACGATATACGCGTGCAATCATTCTGGCTAACCCGCTGGTTTGGAGCTGCAACAATGGCTGATAGACAAGCAGCCTTCGGACAAATTATTCCATTAATCGCAAGCGGCGCACTAAAAGCCAATATTGATTCACGCTTTAGCGTTACCCAAATTAAAGAAGCCGCCACCCGTGCGAGCCAACGCGGCAGAAACGGCAAAGTGCTGATTGTTCCACACGCACACTAATAGCCTCTGCCTACCTCACCATTCACAGCGTCTTATTCCTCACCAATAAGACGCTGTGATCATTTAAAATAAAAACCACTTGGTAACTATCGATTCACCTAGTAAAACCTTAGCCCGCCAATTAAAGCCCTAGCGAACCTCCCTAAATATATTAGACACCGACAACGTTGTCGCCATGAGAGTAAGAAACCAATCGGCTTAACTCCATTATGCTGCGACCTGACTCCTGCTGAAGATCATTAAAAAAGCTCTGTGATTTATGCAGCGCCGATTTAGTGTTAACGCCCGTATCAATGATTTTATGCTTACGCAAAAAACCTTCTACATCACGGGTCATTAAAAAGGTATCTTTTCCTAATGAGCGCAGTGCATAAGGGCCAATATTCCCACCCAAACGCGTGCCATTTTTTTTCAAGTAAACCCATAAGCCAGTAATATCATCCACCGGCCATTCGGCAATAAATTCGGCAAAGCTAATATTGTAGTGTCGACGAACCGAGTCGATGAACATTGCATTTTCTCGAATTGCCCATATTTTTTTATAGTTACGAATAATTTTTTTATCTTGAGATTTTCGCTCTAACATATCGTCGGGCATCATCAATAGTTTATCGATATCAAAGCCCCAAAATAGCTCTTCAAAATTGTCCCACTTTGCTTCAACCACGCGCCATACAAAACCCGACTGAAATACTTTTTTCGAGAACTCAGCCAAATAGGTCGCATCAGCAATGTTTTTGAGCTGCCTTTTGGTTTTAGGCTTGCTTAACATCACCTCTACTTGCTCGGCACTACCTTTTCTTAAGCAAGCCAAGTCATAAATACTGTTGTAATTAACCAAAACGCTTCCTCAATACCACGTTAAAAACAGACCAACCGTGCCATTCCAGACAGAAATCAATAATCGTGTAGCGAGCGCCCCATAATACGTCTCATCGACAAATTTGTACTAAAGAATTACACCTTGCAAGTCTGACTGCACCTTCTCCTTAATTATTCCAGATTATCCACAAGCACTTAAAGACTACAACCGCTATAATTCGCGCCGCTACCACTCGCCAAGCCCTATAACTGCTGCTGAAGGCTCAGTTCAGGGCCGGCCCTATCAATTAACAACACTATGGAACGAGCATGACTGATATCGATTTATCTAGCACCGAAGCAAAAGCGTCTTATGGCGTGGGTTTACAGATGGGCCAGCAGCTGAAATCTGTTTTTAACAATGTGTCACTAGCCGCAGCTATATCTGGCATTAAGGACGGCTTTAACAATCAGGCTCCTCGCCTAGAAAGTGCGGCCATTAACGAAGCATTTGAAGCGATTCAGCAAATCATGCAGGAAGAAGAAAAAGCCAATGCCGGTAAGTTTGCCAAAGAAGGCGAAGATTTCTTAGCCGCAAATGCGCAACGCGATGAAATTACAATAACCGAATCAGGCCTACAGTACGAAGTGCTTGAAGCAGGCGATGGCGAAAAGCCGCTGGCAACCTCAACGGTTAGAACGCACTATCGTGGCACCTTAATTAATGGCGAAGAATTCGATAGCTCTTATAGCCGCGGCGAGCCGACTGAGTTTCCTGTTAATGGCGTCATTAGCGGCTGGACTGAAGCGCTGCAGTTAATGCCTGTTGGTGCTAAATGGAAGTTATATATCCCTTACCAACTAGCTTATGGCGCAAAAGGCGCTGGTGGTGCAATTGGCCCATTTCAGGCTTTGGTTTTTGAGTTAGAGCTTATCGCCATTTTGTAGCTTGTATTTTGCCCATTCGAACTAGTTGGGCGGCTTCTTGATCTGCAAAGAATACCATTGAGAAAAACGCAAAGAAAAAAACTTATGGCCCACAGGTCATAAGTTTTTTTTACAACAGAGCCTACTTAACAGGCATGGAAGGTGCGAGCTTACTGATGAGCGGCTGCAAATACGGCTCAAAGTTTTGCCACTGATCGACACCGCTCTTATAAAGCGGCTGCCTTACCTGCTCTGAACTTGCGGTACGCACTGCGCGCTCGGTTTTATGAAATTCTAAACAAGCGCTTTCAAATGGAAGGCCGCAATAATCGAGAATAGCGTTGACTTGGCCTTCGATATTGGCGATTACATTTTCGTACTGAACGCGTAAAACCTGCTTCGGGGCAACCTCATCCCAATGCTTCATCAGGGTCACATAATCGTTATAGTACTGACTAATATCATCTAAGCTATACGAAAATTCTTGCCCCTCGGCGAATAGCTGTTTGAATCCGCTAAAGCAACAAGCCACCGGATGCCTTCTTGCATCGATGATTTTGGCATTGGGCAAAATCGCTTTAATCAAACCAATATGTCGGAAATTGTTGGGCATTTTATCGATAAAGAAGGGGGCGTCACCACGATGGATTTTGGTCTCGTCGATATACTGCTTACCCAAATCATAGCGCTCTTGCGCAGACAGCTCTGCGATTAACTCAGGATAGCCGCCGCTGTCTTTTTGCCGACCTTTGCGTCTAAGTTTTTGCGCAATAGAAAGCATATGAGGTAACTCAAGCGTACCGTCAACCATGCTGTGTGATGACAAAATTTGCTCCAACAAGGTAGAACCAGCTCGCGGCAAACCCACAATAAATATTGGCGCAGCATCGGGGTAGCCATCATGAGCCAACCGTTCAATGCTTGCCTTATTGAAAAAGCTTTGTTGCGACAATAGTTCTTCGGTCATTTGCTCAGCGTCATAACTGCTTTGAATTTTTTTGACGCGGTTGCCCTTCTCATAATAATCAAACGAAGCATTCCAGTCATGCCGGTCCTCAAACGCCTTTCCGAGTGCAAAATAAAGAAAAACGCTGTTGGCTGGCGTCAGTGCTTTATTTTTTTCGATAGTGACCATGCTGTCAATTTCGGCATCGCTAAACTGATACGTTTTTAAATTGGACAACGCATAATACGCCTCGCCATAGCTAGCATTGTTTTTTATGGCCGCCCTGTAACTCTCAATGGCCTCAGTCTGTTTACCCCAGGTTTTTAGTGCATGGCCTTTGGAAGTATGAGTAATCGAGTCGCCAGGAAGAAGCGCTAAAACTTTATCAAATAGTGCAACGGCTTGCGCATAAGCGCCCACTTGCAATTGCGAGATGGCATACATAGATTGGAACTGTGGATTATCTACATGCGCTTTTGCCAACGCCTTAGCAGCAGCCAAAGAAGCCTCGAACTTTTGACGGCGGCGCAACACTTGAATGTAGTCTATTTTTAAGCGCGCATCATTGGGGTTAAATTCAATGGCGCTTTCAAGTACAAACTCGGCCTCCTCTATCGCACCTACGCGCAGAGCGATATCAGCAAGCAAGCGCATACCCTCAGCATGGGTGGGTGATTGCTGCAAAAACTTCTTACACAGCGCCTCTGCTTTAAACAGCTTACCTTGCTCAATTAAATCGGTAACCGACACTAGGACCTTGGGGAGATTTTGCAACCTCTGCAATTGCAGCGTTGCCTGCTGCGCAGCTGCCGGACGACCCATTGAGGTGAGTATTTCAGACTGAGCCTGCCAACTCGCGATAAGAGCAGGGTTTAATTGGCAGGCGGCTTGATACGCAACCAACGCTTGAGTAAGTATATTTTGAGCGCGGTATAGATGCCCCTGCTCTTGGTAAACGCGGCCTTTGTCTAAAGACATGTCCTTTAAAAGATCAAGGTAACGTTGAGCCTCGGTATAATTGTTTTTGTAACGGTAACAAACAGCTGCCATGTAATTAACATCTGGACTGGTAGTATCGTGCGTTAATGCTATCTGCAGTTCGGCAAGCGCTTCATCGAGTTGGCCGCTAGCGATTTTTTTTTGAATGTCAGCAGCATTAATGGTTTTATTGGAATCAGTCATAGTGTTTACTTTGTTTAAAAAAATAAGGCCCAGCTATTATATAGCCAGGCCTTATTATGAACGTAGTTTTTATTTAACTACCAACCTTATTTTTGCACTAAAAAATAAAGCGCTCAGTTAAACAGCATACCGCAAATTTTAAATGTCGTATGACACTCGGAAGCCTACAGTCCGCGGTCGTGCAACGGTAATACGATCAACATTGAAAATCGCGTTGCCAGAAATCTCAGCACGCTTGTCAAACAAGTTATCGATATATAACTCGGCCGACCATTGATCGCTAGCAACGCCGGCAGTCACTCCCACTAGTGTCCAGCTATCTAACATCGTACGGTTAGGTACCACAATGTCGGTGGCCGCTTCGTCCGAATAACTGACATGGCCCATGACATGTGCGATCTGTCCGGTAGTTAAATCCCACTCTTGGCGAAGCTGAAGATTCAACTGTAATTCCGGCGCAAAGGCTAACTCGTCACCCTCTTGCACAAAATCGGTAACAAAACTCTCTGTGATTTCAGTATCAAGCAAAGAGAATCCGCCGCTAACCGTCAAGCCATCAGTTGATGGCGGTAACCAGATAAACTCACCTTCAACACCTTTAACTTCAGCATCTGCAGCGTTGTCTGAGAAAAACAAGTTGACAATATCCGCATCAAATATGCCGACCTGTAAATCTTCTACCTCTACAAAAAAGGCACTGCCGTTCAAGCGAAGACGGCCATCGAGCAAATCAAGCTTCCAGCCAAGCTCATAGTTAGTTACGTCATCTGTATTAACAGAAAACGGAACTGTGTAGTCACGTGGTGCGGGGGCCGCGGTGCCACCTGGGCGATTCAGAATACCCGGACGAAACCCTTCAGACCATGTCGCATAGTAGAGTTGATTTTCGTTTGGCGTCCAAGACAGACTGACCTTACCAATGACGCCATCCGTTTGCGCAGTATCGTTAGGGCCACTGAAAAGCTGATCTAAATTATTACCCGCATTGTTATCGGTCGTTGCGCCTTTGTTGCCGAAGGAGCCGGCGGCACTACCTTTGAGATCGACCTCAACGTCATACCAGCGAGCACCAAACGTAGCCGAAAACTGCTCCGAAATATCAATGCTTAGCTCACCAAACACAGCGTACTGCTGATCTGTGCGCAGCACATCATTTCTGAAAAGAACGCCTTCAGGGTAGGGACCCGTGTCACTAACAGACGAACCCTGAGCCGAAAAATTCGGTCCAAAACTCTCCGCGCCCAGCAATTCAGAGCCCGGGTAGGTAAAGTCATTCAGCTCGCGTAACTCTAAATCACTATAAAAACCACCAAAAGTCGCCCTTATTGCTTCACCTTGATCGGTAGAAAAACGAAGCTCGTGGGTTTGAACCTGAGTCTCTACAGCACTGCCAACGAACAGATTAGGTGCTTGGCACGTTCCCGAAGGGAGATTGTCAATTGGTGGAAGACCGCCATCATCGCCTGGATAAGCGACACTGCTGTTGCAAATATAATAGGGGATGTACTGTCCGGCAAATAAATAGTCGGTGTAGTCAACGCGCTGGTTACTTTCTCGATCGGTAAAGGCCCCTGTATAAACTGCATCTAGGGCGCCCAGCCTCCCTTCTAGCGTCCAATTTACATTAACAAATTCATCCTCCAGCGTATTGTCTTCATAACGCTGAATTTCGAGGTCACCTAACTCTGGGTCGACAAAGAATACACCCTCAGAATCCATAGTTTGCTGTGTAACGCCTACTAATAGCTTCCAGTCGTCATTGATCTGCCACAAACCGCTTAAACGAGTACCCGCATAAGTCACTTCGTTAAAGTCATCTTCAACCTTGGCACCATTATCCGCCGGGTTGAATGTTACTCCTGTGAGATCTACGCCGCCTTGTATACCACCTGGCTGAAATCTTGCGCTTGATGCTGCAGTAATACTGCCCGCTACGTTGTCGATATAGCCGCCTTGGTTATCAACATAAACCACACCACGCAAAGTCACCGAGTCACTCACTGGCGCGTTAATCATTGCCTCAACATTATTGCTTGGCTCACCATTTTGAGTGAATGCGGCACCAAATTTAACCTTGCCTGAAAAACCCGAGGGGTCTGGCTTGTTAGTAATAAGGCGCACCGTACCCGCTTGCGAGCTGGCACCAAATAACGTGCCCTGAGGCCCCTTAAGAACTTCAACACGGTTCATGTCAGCGGCATACACATCTAAATTACGGCCAGGCTGTGACAAAGGTTGCTCATCTAGGTAAAGCGCCACATTCGGGGCAAGACCCGCCACGCCCGAAGTCGTTAAATTTGGGGTAGTAGACGCCACGCCACGGATGTAAATAGTGTTTTGAGCTGGCCCGCCGCCACCGGCGGTTACGCCTGGCATTTGAATGAGGTAATCGGTGAAGTTAGTAATACCCAGCTGCTCAAGCGCCTCTTGGCCAAGTGCAGTAACCGCCACAGGAATATCTTGCGTGCTGGCCTCTTGCTTGGTGGATGTAACAATGACTTCTTCTATTTGGGCATGAGCCGTACTGGCGATGAGAATACTGCTGAATAAAGCGGTGCGCTTGAACATGAAGCGTCCTTTTTTAGTTGAGTGAAAGTTGGGTAAAGCTAAACGACGTTAAGTAACGATATTTTTAATTAGTGAAGTGATATATATAACTCTATACATATTATTCGGACATAAGCACAAAGATCAATAGGCTCATTGCCTATTAGGGCCTTTATGGGCTATTTTACCTTATTAGATGCACGACAGACGCTACAAATAATGAATCGTACTCTATAAATTAATTATTAAGTGTATGAAGTGGAAGCAGATAACTACTTAGTACATTAAACATGTTCAAAAAAAATACATTTTTAACGGCTGCGAGCCTTAGAGAGAAATAATGGTAGAACGCTACTCCTCTGATCATGAAACGGGTGAAGACAACATCCAAGTTTTTGGCCTCGATATTCACAACCCCGTGTTTGGCATCAGCTCCAGCCTGATCATTGCGTTTGTAGTGGCTACGGTGCAGTTTCCCGACCTATCAAACGAGTTACTCTCTAGCGCACGCGCTTGGTGCCTTGCCACCTTCGACAGCTTTATGATGCTGGCCATTAACGCACTGCTGCTTTTTTGCTTGGCGCTAATATTTTCTCCCATGGGTTCGATCCGATTGGGTGGTGACGATGCGAAACCGGATTTTGGCCGCATGAGCTGGTTCACCATGCTCTTTGCCGCAGGGATGGGCATTGGCCTGATGTTTTGGGGAGTGGCCGAGCCTATGGCTTACTTTACCGGCTGGGCGGGTACGCCATTCGGTGCAGACCCATGGTCTGATAAAGCTGCCGAATTAGCCATGGGCGCCACGGTTTATCACTGGGGCCTGCATGCCTGGGCAATTTACGCAGTGGTTGGCCTAGCACTGGCCTTCTTTGCCTATAACTGTGGCTTACCGTTAACCTTGCGGTCAGCGTTTTATCCATTGCTAGGCGAGCACTGCTGGCGTTGGCCCGGCCATGTAATCGATACCTTCGCCGTACTAGCAACGATTTTTGGGTTGGCCACATCACTCGGGCTGGGCGCCTCGCAAGTCAACGCAGGCCTGGCAATGCTCTTCGGACTTGAGGATGACCTCAATACCAAGCTATCTATTATTATATTGGTGACCTTCGTCACTATTTTATCGGTAGTACGCGGCATTGATGGTGGCGTGAAGATATTGAGCAACGCCAATATGCTGCTCGCGGCCACTCTGCTTGCGTTTGTTATCGTCGTCGGGTCTATCACTCAGGTAGGCCAATGGATTTTTTTTACAACTGAACACTATTTAAAAAACATCATTCCATTAAGTAACTCCGTTGGCCGCGAAGATATGCAGTGGATGCGTGATTGGACGGTTTTTTACTGGGCCTGGTGGGTTAGCTGGTCGCCGTTTGTAGGGTTATTTATTGCGCGTATTTCTAAGGGGCGCACCGTGCGCGAATTTATGCTGGCTGTTTTACTGGTTCCCACAATGGTGACCATTATTTGGATGAGCGTTTTTGGCATGAATGCCATAGAGCAAGCACAAGCGGGCATTGGAGGACTTGCCGATGGCATTAGCTCCGTCAGCCTCGCAACCTTTGAAATGCTAGCGAGCCTGCCTTTTGCCGCAGTCACAACATTTATGGGTATTTTACTGGTGTTAATCTTCTTTATCACGTCATCGGATTCCGGCTCGCTGGTTATCGACAGCATCACCGCAGGTGGTAAAGTTAATTCACCGGCGCCGCAACGTATTTTCTGGGCAGTTATTCAAGGGTTAATTGCAGGCGTGTTGTTGTATGGTGGCGGCAAACACGCACTAACCGCGTTACAAGCAGGCACTGTTATCACGGGCATTCCGTTTACAGTGGTATTGATTTTAATTAGTATTGGCTTGTTTAAAGGCTTGCGCGCAAGCCTAAAAGAAGACCACAACAGAAAAAAGTTAACTGAGAACACCGCCTAATGGAAAGAGTCAACGAAGTACTTGTTGCCTTGCGAAGAATTATTCGCGCAACAGATTTGTACTCCAAGCATCTTGCAAAAAATACTGGGCTTACCGCGCCTCAAATGCTACTGCTACAAACATTGCGCAACAAAGGTGGCGAAACCGTAGGCGCCATAGCAAAGGAAATGAGCCTTAGCCAAGCCACAGTAACTACCATTCTTGATCGCCTTGAAAAGAAATCGCTCGTCATTAGAGAACGCTCAACATCCGACCGCCGAAAAGTGCTGGTTTATTTGAGCGACAATGCATTAGATATTTTAAAAGATGCACCCTTGCCGCTACAGGATCAATTTTCGCGGCAATTTGTTGATCTGCAAGACTGGGAACAGCTAATGATTATTTCATCGCTGAGCCGTATAGCTCAAATGATGGATGCGCAACACATTGATGCAGCGCCCGTATTAGATGTGGGCATGCTAGATAGGCAGTCGAGCACCGAAGAGGATAAAGATGCGCAGCTTCTTTGAATAAAAATGACCTGAAAAGTCTAAGCAGGCACAAGTTTCGTTCGGAGCGTGCAATATTTAAAAATTAAATAATAAGAAATCGAAATCGTCGGTGATTCATGCCAAAAAACTAACGGCTAAACTAAGTTTTAATTTTCAATTCCTGAACGCCCAGAAGAAAACAAGATGGTTTAAAGCCATTTAAAAACCTCCCACTAAGCCACCTACCTTGCAAGTATTTTGAGTAGCTCGCGAAATACTGCAAAGGCCAGACTAAGCATTCACGCCATGTCAAAATTTCAATTGGCTAGCACTCCATATTCAGCGGGTTACTCAGCCAGAAAACGACTTGAACTGCAATAGTTTAGTAAACGCATCTAAAAGGTAACTTGAGGTATCAGGCCGCTCAGATGATACATCTTGATACATACCTGATACAAAGTTAAGCCTTGAACCGCTCTCCAAACCGGCAAGATCAGGTTAATATGTGTCCAACATTTGTAAAGTGCACCGCGTGTGGCACCTCTCGTGCGAACGCTACCATGAGCAGTGTGAATAGAGTTATCAATAATAAACGGCTGGCTAACTCAAATAGCCAGAGCAATTCAAAGGCGACCGGCGAATCGACCCCCTAAGTAGATTCGGCTCTTAAACGTCCCTAAACAAATAAATTCTTGGAGAATAGCGCTATGAAAATTTCTAAAATAATAGGTACATCACTTGTAACCGCCGGCTTGACTATGACCAGCGCGGCAAATGCAGCAATCGTTTTCGATATGCAACCCACTGGAACCAACGTATTTGGCGTAAGCTCTCTAACGTTCACATCGGGCGACTACACATTGACTGTTACAGCTACAAGCGGTGGCTCGGCCGCCTTACTAGCTTCTCAAGCAGGTGCAGGCTTAGGCGTTAAAACCGCTTCTGAAGGAGGCTCTACCTGGAAAATAACGCAAGGTGAAGGCGTTGTCTTCTCACTTGAAGATAGCAACGGAGCCGTACAATTTAGCGATCTTGCTTTGCAATTTGATTATTCAGCCCACATGTTCGGCAATGAGAATGCGCTCTTGGACGTTGATGGTAGCGTGAGTACCGTGTCCGGTGGCGCTCGAGGTACCGCTACTGATGATTCAGACGCGCCTTTTATAGCGATGGGCAGCGCACTGGGCTCAGTTGTATCGTTTACAGCTAATGAAAAGAACACTGACCCGATCGGCGAAGCTGATTATCGAATTATAGGCGTGAAAGTAACAGCAGTACCGGTTCCGGCAGCTGCATGGCTGTTTGGCTCTGCTTTGCTTGGCCTTGGCTGCATTCGACGCAAAGGGTAAAAAGCATGGCGGCTTAACTCAGCGATATTAGCTAGGCGATAAGAGCCCTATAAAAAAGCCGCGGCAGATACCGCGGCTTTTTTTCGCCTGCATAATCACTCTCTAATAACGGCGCGACTGCACTGCGCCAAAGCAAAGCATCAACAAACCCAACACCAGTAGACCGACGTGACCTAAAGTAGGAATATTAACCCCCTCGCAATTGCCCACACCGTTGTTATCGCTATTGGATTGGTCGGTATTCGCCAAATTAGGACAGTTATCTACCGAGTTATCCACCTCATCTCCATCAGCATCGCCCGTTTCGTAATAACAGCCAAAAGTGGTAGGAGTGATGAAACCACAAACAAAGTTGCCGCTGGCAGTCGTTCTTGTGTCATCAAACGGATAATCATCGCAGGCATCTCCTGCGCCATCGCTGTCTGTATCGAATTGATCACCATTAATGACTAGCCTGCAATTATCAACGAGGTCGTCGACCGTATCGTTGTCACTGTCGATAGTAACATTGGGGTCTAAATCATTGGCATCGAACACACTTGGCCCACCAGCGCCATCGCCGTTAGCTCCGTCACCGTCAGCATCAGGGTCACACGCATCACCCACTAAGTCACCATCCCAATCAGCCTGAGCCTGGTTGGAGGTATTGGGGCAGTTATCGACATAATCGTCAATCGTATCACCGTCGTTATCGGTTACCGGAACGACAAGCACGATCGTACCGTTTAAGGCATTAAAATCGACCGGCGAGGCCCCCTGCTCAACGATTGAAAAGTCATCAATATAATAATCCGCCCACGCGCCAGAAACACCACTGGGCCCTTTGACATAAACGAAAATATCATCGCCCGCAGAGTCATCAACTGCAACGTGAGTGTAGTCTCCCGTCACCAAAGTCCAATCTTGGTCGGATAAGGTCACCGGCCCCGCAGGGTTGTCGTAGCTAGCAGAACCGCCAATGAATTTTTTAATAGTGATTTGAGCTGTGCCCTCCTCACCAGGAGCCAATTTCACCCACACCGAAAACGTATACGTTTGACCTACCGTTAATAAGCCATCCAGGACTAGTTTAGGGCTGGCATAGTCGACGCTACGATTATTAATAAAAAGGCTCTGAGCCCCCGTATGCGCTGATGTTGACGACGTAGTAGCAAGCGACGCTGCGCCAAACGAAACCCAGTTATTTTCCTGACCAATTTCAAAGCTCGTCACTGATACGGCGCCTGGGTCATAACCGGAGGCATCATTAAACACGTTATAGTCGGTGAACTCTGTGGTTATACCTCCAGCGCTCACACTAAAGTCATACACCCCACTAAACGCGCCGTCAGGTGCATCCCATTGGCCATCAACATCTACACTTTGGCCTGCAAGTTGAGTCATCCACTGACCTTTAACCAAATTGAACCAAGGCGACGCTTCGGTTTTTACATTCCAATTTTCATCATACAAAGGGCCATTGCCGCGCCAATGACCTAGGTCCCAAAAGCCCCACATAATAAAGCCATCGACGTTGGTATTTTCAAACGAAACCTCTAGTAGATCTTGGAACACTTGCTGTTGCTGCGCTGGCGTTAACTGAGGCACTGCTAGATCATCACGTGCATCGAATTCAGTTATCTCAATAGACAAACCCGTCTGCGCTAGGATGTCGATCCGGCGATGCATATCCGCTTTCGTAACATCGGTGCGTGAAATATGTGCTTGTACGCCAATTTGATCAATCGGAGCACCAGCATTTAATAAACTCTGTACCAAATCACGGTATTCAATAACGGCATTGTCATTATTAGGGTTGGAATTTAATATCCCGTATTCGTTGACCGACAGAATACTGTTAGGCCTAATGGCTCTTGCCCGTATAAAGAAATCTGTCAGGGTCGCCACCTCGTCGGCATAAATATTTGCCGACGGCGGCGTAAATGCTTGCCAAAAATACTCCTCGTGTATTGGCTCGTTGAGTATCTTCCACTCGGATATGGTAGGCCCCGCACCCGAATCACTAAACCTGCGCAGAATACCCGCCTCACTCAATCGATCGTTAACCAGTGCCGTGTGTAAAACTACAGGGTCGGGCGATTGTGCCGAGCGATAAATATTAGGCGTAGGCCAGGCATCTTTTTGCCAAACCACTGATGCACCTGTAACACCTAGACCTTTTGATTTAACTAACGCGATAGCGGTGTCGGGAATACTAGGGCCGTTACTATTATATTGCGTCCACTGCATACCAATCGTTGGCACCACATGATTAAAATTATCCCAAATGACTTGTCGGTACGCCTCGGCGTCAGCCCAGGTAGGGATATACCGCTCGGCCTGCGTCGTTGGCAAGTGCGCGCCAGGCGTCTGCCCCGCGTTTACAACATTGGTTAAATCCGGCAAAAGATTTTTCTTTTGCGTGTCAGACAGCGCATTAAACTCGGCCTCCGTAAGTGCAACAAACTTATCACGAATTTGCGAGCCAAACTTAAACGCATGCTTTTTCATTTGCACATCAACTACGGCACTGGCAACGGGATCGCCATTGGTATCCTGCACCTTAATACTGAGTGCTGTTTTACGGTGCGAAAGATCTTGAGCCGACAAGCTGGCACTAAGCACTGCAGCTAAAAAAAGAAAGACCGGCTGCAGCCAGTGAGGAAAAGTATTCTTTTTATTCATGATGAAATAGCATCCGCGAAAATTTTCAAACTATCTTCGTCTCACTTGAAAAGTACCCAACCCCAACATAGAGGCGCTTAAGGTTAAAAGTCCAAAGCCGCCCACAGCAGGGACGGTCACACTGCTAACTGATTCGGAAGCCGAAGCCTCCTGGGCCTTAAAAAAATTCCATATTTCAGCATAGAGATCGAACCCCTGACCCAGATTCATCGAGTGCGTCGCGGCTTCGACCGCATGATAGCGAACTTCTCGATTTTCAAGACAGTCAGAGTAAGTATAAGCCTGAACCGATAAATTACCCCACAGCAACTGTTCGCTCTGAGGGATAGACCCGCAATTTAAATTAGCAGCCCAATTCTCCGCGCTCGCCTGAGCCGACAAAAACGTGGCGCCCAGCCAAGCAATAAAACCACCCTCGATTGGTATGACAGTATCAGCATCTCCATTGACCTGAAATACCGACAGCGCCTCAGTCGTCGCAAGCACCCCAATAGACTCGACCTGCTGGCTTACAATGGGAGCAATACCCTTGAGCAGACCCGTTTTTTGCTTGCCAAGCTTATTGGCCATACCAGCGCCGTTAGATCTACCAATAGCATAAACTCTGCCTAAGTCTATGAGTGGATCAGCAGCAAGCTCAGACAACATGAGTTCAAAAAACTCAACATCGTCTGCAAGCGTTTCGCCTGTGACATTCCACCTATTATTATTGGAGCCTGAGGGATCATAACCCGTTGGAAAAACGCCAATAAACTCATCCGTATCAATTAAATTTTCCAACTGTGTATTTAACAAATTTAATCCTGAAGAAGCGCCCGCCCCATGAAAAAAAAACACAACCGGATAACTGCTTTGATCGCGCACCTGCGGATAACGAATGACATATTCACGAAGCACACTCTGCCCATCAATGACCTGCGTAAGTGTCTGACTCGAGGTTGAGGCAGCGCTTACAGACGCGCCAACTGCAGCGATTACTGCCACCAATAAACTTCTTAGCTCTCGAACAAGCAGCATTACATTAATTTCCTAATTAATTTTTAATAACAATAAAGTTAACCAAGCAGTCACAACACTAGAGAATAAAATAAGTAGCAACGCCTTATTTAAAAAGTTTATCTGCAATTGATTAATTATAGTCAAACCTACAATCAGGCCTTGTGTAATCAATAAAAAAAGCCGCGGCAACTGCCGCGGCTTTTTTAAGAGCAGACAATCTACTTTCTTTTCCGCAGCACACCCAAACCGAGCATTGATAAACCAAGGGCTAGAAGCCCCAGACCACCAACCATTGGAATTTGGACCGGCTCACCGCCACCACCATTGGCCGCTTCTAAGGCAGCAGCAGCAGCGGCTTCGCCATCGGATGCGTCTGCGGGGTCGAAGCCCAATGTAGTTTCAATATCATTGGCAACCCCATCACCATCAATATCAGAATCGCAGATGTTACCCACCAAATCTTGATCTAAGTTGGCTTGATCGGCATTACTGTCGGCTATGCAGTTATCGGAATCATCTGGGATTCCATCACTGTCTTGATCGACAAGGTTATTAGCAATGTCTACATCAACCCGCAAACTCCAGATTCTATAGTCAGACGTGCTCGTCACTTCATTAACCGTTTTCAAGCCTGGCTCAAGCGTAAACTCCGGCCCTGAAATTGCAGCCCAGTTTGGATTGCCCTGAACACCGTCTACATAAACACCCAAAGCGCCCCCAAGATAAGGACCATCGGTGTTATTAGTAACCCTCTCAGCACCGGTCATAAGGTAATTCTTGCCATTCAGGCCAACGGTCGCTGTTTCATTGCCAAACAGGTGCGCAGAGTAAGCGGTTTGGAATCGAATGTTCTTCATAGGCACTGGCTCGCCAGCACTATCTGACAATGCAAACCTCAGCCGCTCATCGTCCTCGATAAGCCAAGTACCGTCACCGTTATTAACCCCCAGCCCGGTCGTTGTTTGCTGAGCAAGCGTCGCCGCTGCCGCTCCGGATGTTGCTGTTACGGTCAATGTGTAGGTATTTTGGGTCAGCGAAATAGAGTTTTGGCCAAAGATGTTCGAACTCGGCTCGAAATCAAACTGCAATCCCGCAATACCGGTGCCAGTCGGGTCAGGATCGCACACATCACCTAGACCATCGCCATCCGAATCTGTCTGGCTCGGGTTGGCATTTTCGGGACAGTTATCTACAGGGTTCAAAACCCCATCCGCATCCGCATCTTGGTTGACCTGTATTGACAAACTCGCTAACAAAAACGCGGTTTCATTTGTAGGCGAATTAAAGGCCGTATCAGCCGTTAAACTAAAAGACGACGCCGTTTCAGCACCATTGGGATTCGCGCTACCCCAGCCAACAATCGGACAATTCGCCGGTGCGCAATTACCCACGTACGATGCGCCCACACCATCGTCATTAATTACAGGCCAGGTACTGGCATCTGTTGCATCGCCTCTGTCGGCAAAGGCATAACCCTTGACGGTATAAGAGTTCCCATTGATTGCTAGCTGTAGCCGCTCATTGGTTGAGAGGAAATTCGCTGAGGGCGTCTGAAAGCCTATTTCAGAGAACGGCACACGAGCCCCAGCGGCATTGGTCAGAGTAAAGTTTAAACCTTCGCTCTCCTCAAGCCCCGTGCTGCTGGATATTTTGCGAATAGTCCAATCAGCCGGGGTCTCAACAGTTGATTTCACGCCAATACCACGCGGAGCGTTTAAAGATGACGTTCCTGCTTGTCTAGCAAGCGTCGTCTCTGCAGCCTCAGACAAGCCAGTCACTGTCAACGTATAATCACCCGACTGAGAGGTGTAGGTAAATGAGGGCTGTCCGAACTGACTTCCGTCAGCGAAGTCAGGTCCAAATGTGAAGGTAATGTCCGCAGTGCCATCACCGTCCGGATCATCGTCACAAGAATCACCCAAACCATCCAAATCGGTGTCAACTTGATTTGCTGCATCAGAAACAGTTGGGCACAAATCGATGCCGTTAGCCACGCCATCGCCATCAATGTCTGGGTCAACATCAACATATAAATTGGTTATTCTGAAGCTGGTCGCATTGGGATTCCCCGAAGCATCGGTGCCAAATGCGATACCACCCGTTAATGAAAAGCTCGCTGCCTGTTCAGCAGCCCAGCTGCCATCGCTCGTAGTATTGTCGACAAGATTACCGCTCGCGTCAGTGCCGCATTCACCTACATAAGTCCCACAGTCCGAATTCACCGTGAAACCTGCGGCTCCACCCTTGATAAGGTAATCAGTATCATTCACTCTAAGGGTTGCCCGCTCTTCACCGCCAAATCGTCGACTGACCAAGGCTTCAGGGCTATCAAACGCGATATTGGTAAAGGGAATTGCAGCAACAGCTATGGGATTGCCGCTCGCATCAGTTGAAAATGTGCTCAGCGACACGTTCAATGTTTCACTTTCTATTATGCTCCAGTCTTTAGGCACAACATTACCGGAGGCATCCAAAGTAGTGGCGCATTCAGCAACCCCCACTCCAATCTTGACTGGGTTGCCTGAAGCATCGACCGAAGCCTGCGACGCAACGTTGGCACATCGATCAGGATCAGCAAGGGGAGCCTGAGAGGATCCTGTGATAGTCAGCAAATAATCGCCATTCACAAAACTCACTGACGACTGAAAAACATTGCCTGCGGATGTTGCAGGTGACAAGTCAAAACTCACTTGCGTTGCTTGGGCGGCCCCACTGGCTGCGATTGCGAGCGTCAATACTGACAAATTAGACAGATTCATTCTTTTCCCCTTGATTAAAATTAGGTTTTTGGTTCAAGGCTTCTCTATAAGAGCTGGCGCATAGTTGATTAAATAATAGATGAAAATGTGGGCACTACTAAGTGCAAAAACGTTGCCTGCTGTATCAATCGGCGG
>Ga0075467_10000664_pt1 | contig 27983 bp, 22 predicted proteins | sample DEB08_DNA_9_FD_75067 | JGI IMG/M metagenome (GOLD analysis project Ga0075467, IMG submission 75067) | Aqueous microbial communities from the Delaware River and Bay under freshwater to marine salinity gradient to study organic matter... | ecosystem: Environmental > Aquatic > Marine > Coastal ... | reverse complement strand
TAAACGTAGACCGAGCAGCTGCAACTCCAGCTACCGATGACGCTGCATCAGACGATGCCGCTGACACTGATGAAGCTACAGAAGAAGCTGCGTAATTTACGCAGCGAATAGAAAACCAGCACGCTCCCTAGGGAGCGTGCTGGTTTTCTATTCGGCAGCAAATTTAGTTTGTAATTCATCATACCTTTGCTCCAATTGCTGATGCCGAGTGGTTATCTTACTGGTTGACTCCAGGATCACCGCTAAAAATATCTTTCCAGTGCTATTTGGTTGTATTAATATCATCGGAGAGATGTTAATAATTTTCTCAAACTTGTCTTGCATCTCTTTATTTGATGCCAGCTCTATCCCTAACACCAGACGGTACCAGCTCGCTAATTTATTAATTGTTCGGTTTGGTTGCCATCGATACGGACCAGGACTCTCGCCTGTATCAAGGTTATTATTGCCAATCCCAATCTGATTGATCATGTCTTTTGAAACCATGTACTCTGCTCGGTAGGCGTTGAGTAACGTTGCGTTGTCAGGACGGTATTGCTGCAGCGCTTCAAACACTTGGTTATTTTGAGTAGGTGATAGTTTACCTGCTAATTGCTCAAGCGTATCAGCAGCAATATCGTACAGTGCAATTGCAACCAACTCCTCGATTAGCATACTGTTTGAGACAGCGAGCTGATGAGCTACTCGAAGAATAGCTAGGGCACTGTCTACAGCATCGGTTGTATCACCAGCCTGCCATGATGAACCGGATCGATCTGCAACTAAATTTGCTAGGTCGCGTAAGTCGTTTAAGGAACAAGCTTCGGCATCAGCAGAGTAGTTATTCACCATCGTTGGACACTGGTATCCTGGCAGTTTTGAGGCAGCGATAAAAGCACTGGTCACATCGCGGTCGGTAGCTCCGCCCAGCTCATCAATGGTCGGCAAGAGGTAATACGCATTGTCAGCTGGTTCAAGTACCACCACCAACGGGAGTACCAAGTCAGCATCCTCAACGGTGGCAGCGTCAAGCGAGAAAACCAGAACATAGACAAGCAGGATTAAGGTGAAAAAAATAATCGTGAATACAATTTTTTTCAGAGTGTTCATGTCAATATATTAGCAGACAGCTGGTATACTTGGGTTAATGTTCTTCGCCTCGATTATTAGCGATTATTTTGTCTGGCATTACACCCAAGCCTGGCGGCAAATGTGGGGTGTCTGGCGGAATTTTTTGTTTGTCGTGATTCACTTTTTTTCGATTCCACAATTAATGCGATCGTGGTTCGCACCGTTTAAGCGTACTACCCAAGGCCGGGGTGACAAATTTAGCTTCGAAGACCTAGCGGCGTACCTCATCGTCAATTTTCTCTCGCGGATTTTTGGTGCGATTGCTCGGACAGCTATCATAGTTGTTGGACTGCTTGCACTACTAGTCACTATTGCTGGAGGGTTCATCACGTATCTTTTTTGGGCAGCAGCACCGTTTTTGATTATTGGATTACTTGGGGCTAGCTTGAGTCTATTTCTTATATAAGTATGTATACGCTTTTTGACAGCATCCAACCATTTAAACCAGCCGTACGGTTGGAGCAATTTATACCAAGACGAACTCTTGGCAGTATGCGAGCGTTTGGGTTAGCTACATTTCTAATCGGTGGGGCAGTGGCCGCGACGTTACATTTCTTCCCAGAAGGATTTGCTAACTATTATATGTATCGCCAGTATGCTGCTGGAGTTAGCCTACTTGGGTTAGCACTGTGGACCGATACCTTGCTCGCAATTTGTTACCACAACAACTACTACTTTCGTGGGCTAAATTCAATCCTTGGATTAGAAGCAACGACGGTCACTGGTGCAACGTATGATGTGGCAGCGGTAGTGCTAACCAACCCCGATGATGTTGGAGCAGCGTTTGTTGCATCTAATTTTGGCCAATCGGTGTTGCTACGATCTGGGCTAACACCTGATCAAATTACCACCTACGTGCACAGTAACCGGCAGCCACTTACAGCCAGTATGGTCACGATTCCTAACACAGAAGCGTTTAGTTTAATTGGGCTAGGTAAACACTTACTGGCACACGATGCGGCTTTTGCTGAATTGCTGCATCATAACGGAATCCTACCGGAACACTTTATTGGATCACTTCGATGGGTTGTTGGCACGTACCACCAAGAGAAACGACTCACCCGGTGGTGGAGTCGTGACAATTTATCTAAAACGAGCCAGATTGGCGCCGAGCTATCGTACGGCTATGCCTATCAATTAATGCGCTACGCCAAAAACATCCAAACCACGGCTGTATTTTCGACCCTAACTCGTGACAGTTCATTCGCCGCCGAAAAGGTACTCGAGATTGAAGCAACCCTGGCTCGCAGTCAATCTGCCAACGTGCTGCTAATCGGCGAAGCTGGGGTAGGAAAGACTGACCTGATCATGGAAGTAAAGCGGCGCATGCAAACTGGAGAAGCCATCGATTCTCTCGTCAACGAACATATTGTTGTGCTCGACACTGGTCGTTTATTTGCAAACCACCAAAGCAAACAGTCTCTTGAGCTCACACTACTTTCTATGTTCAACGAAGCCGCTCACGCTGGCCACAATACAATCGTAATTGAGAACCTCAGTACCGTTATCAAGGAAGCCGAGGCGGCTGGAGTATATTTACCGGAACTGCTTGATGAGTACCTTGCATTACCCAACCTCCATTTTATCGCCACTGACACTCCGTCTGCATACCACGGACATCTCGAGGCTCTCGGTGGTTTTACTCGTCGGTTTGCCGAAATTTTGATTGAAACGCCGGACGATAGTGCTACCGTACGAGTCCTACAAAACATTGCACAACTAGAAGAAACCAGGCGACACGTCTTCTTTACCTACGGTAGTCTAGTTGCAATTGCGGCGGCAGCTAATCGTTACATCGTTGAGGGGGTTATGCCGGACAAGGCTGTGTCACTTTTGCTTGAGGTAGCCAGCAATGCCCATAGCCAAAATAACCAGTATATCAACGCTGACTTTGTCTATACATTTGTTAGCCAAAAGACCGGGGTGCCGGCAGGGCCTATCAAAGATACCGAACGAGACTTACTGCTTAACCTCGAAGACAAGCTGCACAACCAAGTTGTCGGACAGCACGCAGCGATTGCAGCGATTGCTAAAACCATGAGGCGAGCACGAGCTGGTATTCAAGCTAGCGATAAACCAATGGGGTCGTTCTTATTCCTTGGACCCACCGGCGTTGGGAAGACTGAAACTGCCAAGGCGCTAGCTCAGGTATTCTTTGGGGGCGAACACACCATGCAGCGGATTGATATGTCTGAGTATAGTGGGAGCGAAGCGCTGGCTCGACTCATTGGAACCAGCGATACCGCAGGAACACTACCAACACTACTGCGAGAACACCCGTACTCAGTGATCCTACTTGATGAGTTTGAAAAGGCGAGTCAATCAGTCCACGATGTTTTTCTACAAGTTCTTGACGAAGGAATATTTACCGACGGGCGAGGTCAACGGGTAAATGCTCGTAACACTATTATCATTGCCACTAGTAATGCCGGCAGTCGACTGATTATTGAAACCGTGCAAAGTCGTCAATCACTACAACACCTTAACGCAGCCATTATCGACAATATTATTTCTGAAGGGCTGTTTCGTCCGGAACTGATTAACCGCTTCTCAAGCACAATTATCTTTGAGCCTCTCTCAATTGAGGAACAGGGGCAAGTCGCCAGCCTGATGCTCAAGGACCTCAATACCCGGATCAAACAAAAAGGTTACGACCTGGTCGTCGGGGAAGCGCTACTAGATACCCTGGTGCAAAAAGGTTACCATCCAGAATTTGGTGCCAGACCAATGCAACGAGTGATGCAAGATATGCTCGAAGAAAAGGTGGCGCAGAAAATTATCACTGGTTCAATTAACAAGGGTGATACGATCAGTCTAACCAAAGCAGACTTTACCTCAGCAGAGCTAGCGATCTAAACCACAAAAAAACGGTGAGCCAAAGGCTCACCGTTTTTTTTATTCAACTTCTATTATGAAGTTCGCTGCGCTAGTTGCATTTGTAGCAACTGAACCAGAAGCGTCATCAATTCCTGCAATTGTGACTGGAGTTCAACTCGATCAGTTGTCTGACCAAAGTTTTTGAACCGTTCGTTCATACTTGCTCGATCCATCAACTTATCTTGAGCCGGGTTAGTTTTGATGTAATCAGCGTCACACTTCATTTTAACACCATGCCCGATACCAGGATTAGATTCACATTTTTCTTTTGACCATTCTTTGTCGTCATCTTCATCTTCGTCTTCTGCTTTATAGACCTCTTCAGCTAGATCTTCAGCCGCTTCAGCTTGTTCTTCCGCTGTTACGTAATCTTCTGCGTCAAAGGCAGTTTGTGCGGTAGTAAGCACTTCGTTTGCCTCAGCAATTTTGTCTGCATCCGCTTCAGTGGCATCTTCACCTTTTTCTGCTAAATAATCTTCAGCTGCTTCAATGGCTGCAGTAGCATCTTCGATCGCTTCTTTTGCTTCACTCGTATCATCCTCCTCATCGTTTTCGTTCTCGTTTTCTACTTTGGCAATTTCTTCGATCTCATCCACTGACAGATCAAGGTCAGTCGCTAGTAGCGCATACACCTCATCAAGATCCGTAGTTTCATACTCATACTCCTTCTCAACTTCATCATCATTTTCTTCGTATTCTACTTCGACGACCGTTTTGTCGTCACCGATTTCAATTTTGATTTCGATTTCGTCGTACGCGTAGGCTGGAACAGCGACCGCACCGGCTAGTGCCAATAAGGCAAACAAGCAGGCGGACTTGGTGGTAATAACTTTCTGCATAATAAGTTTGTTAGCTAAAATAATAGTAGCAGACAATAAAAAAAGACCCGGAGGCCCCCTGAGAATTGCTACTGGTTTTGCAAGTAATACTTGCGTTATGACACGAACGACACTTAAGTGCTTTCGTACTGATAGTGTAACTTACACTAGATCAGCGGTCAGCACTTGTACCCACATATCGACAAAGTCCTACTTTTTGGTCAATGTGGCAATTCGTCGTATAATGGAAACATGACTACAAAAAATATCATTATCGCATTACTAGCCCTGCTACTGATCGGCGGGGGAGCTTACTTACTACTCAACACTGGAGGCGACGTTGAAACAACCGAAACAGACATGATGCCAGTTGAACCAGATGGTGGTATCGGCGATGGCGCACAACCGCTCGATGAACTTATCGGTGGCGATGCAGTAGACACAGTTCCTTTCGCCAGCCAAACCGTAATCGGACTGTCGGTAGACGGTAGACCAATTACTGCCTACCATTTTGGCAATGGGTCTAGAGAAATGTTGCTGATTGGTGGCACACACGGAAGTTACTCTCCGAACACTTCAGCCCTAGCTCAAGAATTTGTCTCGTACCTAGGTGACAACGAATCGTTGGTACCAATTAACATGCGAGTAACCGTGATCCCGACTGTCAACCCAGATGGGCTTGCGGCTGGTGGAACGACCGGCCGGTTTAATGCCAACAACGTCGACATCAACCGAAACTTTGATTGTGACTGGGCGCCGACCAGTATGTGGCGAGACCAAGAAGTCAGTGGGGGCAACGCAGCATTTTCAGAACCAGAAGCACAAGCAATCCGTGACTACGTTTCTGAAATTAACGCCGTTGGTGCTATCGTCTGGTTTGCTGCAGAAGGAAAAGTCTACGCCTCAGCCTGTGGAGGAAACCCTTCTAATGCATCAGTACAACTGGCCAACACCTTTGGGGCAGCGGCTAAATATGGAGTGGAAGCTGAGTTTGATGCGTATCCTATCAACGGTGACATGGTCAACTGGATGGCTAAAGAGGGAATTCCGGCTATCAGCGTACTGCTCACTGATCGACAAGGGATCGAGTGGGATAAAAACGAAGCTGGCTTCAGAGCCGCTCTAGAAGCACTGTCGAACTAGCACATGAACAAATTCATTATTGTTGGAGCGCTACTGACGCTCGGAGTTGTTGGAATTGCAATATGGGTCTTCTGGCCGGCTCCTTCTGGACCGGCCGTTGTGCCGTCTGAACCTACAGCCATGACACCGGAAGTCACCGCAACATCTACGCAATCGGTAATTGGCATGTCAGTGCAAGGACGTCCGATTGAAACGTACACCTTTGGGACTGGAGGGACTGACCTACTATTTGTAGGCGGGATTCACGGTGGCTATGAAGCTAACACGGTACGCTTAGCCAACGCGATGATTGAGGAGTTGCAACTTGACAGCTCGATTATTCCTGAATCAATTACGGTTCATATTATTCCCAATCTAAATCCTGATGGATACTTTTTGCCAGTGACTGCATCTGCGCAAAACCGACGATTTAATGCGAACGCCATCGACTTAAATCGAAACTTTGATTGCCGGTGGCAACCAGAGAGTAGCTGGCGTAGTGCAGTAGTCAGTGCTGGGTCAGCAGCATTTTCAGAACCAGAGGCGGCGGCACTGCGCGATTATGTCCAACTGGTGAATCCTAACGCCGCAATATTTTGGCACAGTATTGGAAACGCTGTATACACCAGCGAGTGTGGTGCTGGGGTACTTGGTGCAACTGAGTTACTTATGAATACCTATGCATTGGCAGCAAACTACGAAGCTGCTGGTCTATGGACTACATATCAGATTACTGGTGATGCCGAAGGGTGGCTTGCTAGCCTTGGCATTCCAGCAGTCACCGTAGAACTAGAGACCAGAGAGAGTATCGAATGGGAACGAAACTGGGCCGGAGTACGTGCGACGCTTGAGTTGTATCGATAATTGAATACTCTTTAAAAAAGCGACACTACAGGTGTCGCTTTTTTAATTGACAGTGCAGGCTGCGCAGGAGTATATTGCAATCAATGTTTACACGTGAACAGCGGATACAAATTCTCAAATGGGGCGGTCTAACGCTGTTTTCGTTAAGTCTTCTGCCGTTACTAATGCACGGGTTATTCTTTATAGTTTTATTTCAGTACTTTATTCCGCTCGCCATCATTTCCTACGCACTTTATTTTAGTTACCTCAAAATCAAACAAACAGACTTTCGTGACGAAGATGTAAAAAAAATATTCGTGGCGCTCTTTACCAAAAAAAAGTGATTCTTTTCCGTGAAAGTTTTTTGTGCACGTCACGGATGTTCATCCGTGACGTGGGTGTAAATCTGGGTGGTATTAATACTGGCATGACCAAGCAGGGTCTGGACACTCCTCATATCAGCACCGTTTTGCAATAGGTCAACAGCAAAGGAGTGACGGATCACATGCGGAGTGACTGTACTGCTGACACCTGACATCACTGCATAGGTTTTAATTAAACGCTGTACTGCCCGAGGCTGTAGCCGTGGATCACCACCATCGTTTGCCTTACGCCCATAACGAACAAACATTGCTCCATCAAGATCCTTTCTGGCTTGTAGATAATCTTTAATGGCATCACGAGCAGAGTCAGATAAAAATACTACTCGAGTCTTATCTCCTTTTCCGCGGATGGAAAATTCATCACGCGTGAGATCAACATCATCAATCGACAGTCCACATAGTTCAGAAATACGTAGACCAGTTGAAAAAAGTAATTCTAGGATTGCGACATCACGTTTTCCTTCGAGGGTTTTTCTATCCGGCGCGACCCGCAATCGGCTCAACTCAGCAGAGGAAATTAAATCGAGTGAACGCTTGGGAACCTTAGCTAGTTCGATCCGTTCGGGTGAAATTGTTTCAACTCCTCGACCATTCACGTACTTAAGGAATACCCGCAAGGCAATCAGATAATAGTTCTGAGTACGTCGTTTCATAGGTTCGATTCGACCACCAACTTTTGTTCCTGGCTGACGATTGAGATACGACTGAAACTCTCGGATGTGTTCCTCGGACACGTCTTTTGGTTTAGTGACCTTAGCAAAGGCAAAAAACCTTTCTAAATAACGATCATAGTTCTCGACAGTCTTCTCACTCCTCCCTCTCTCGATTTCGAGGTACTCTAGGAATTGCCGTTTCAACTCGCGCAGGTCATGCATAACCGTTTCATTATAGCAGGGATAGAATTGTGCGACATTGTCTAGAGGTGTCACGTAACGGGGGGCTCCGTTTCACGTTATTGACTTTATCCCAAATTATGCTAAGATGCTTGCAACCTCAACAGGTTATTGACCGCACCATGCAGTGCCCGCACTTAGACTGGGATCAACACTTCAGGCTGCGTAACTAATGTAACAACACTATGTTATCGAAGAAAATTAAAGAAAACGCCCTGGCTAAAGGTCAGCGTCATGACAAGGATACGGGATCAGCTGAAGCACAAGTTTCACTTTTGACCCGAAAAATCGAAGAGCTATCGCAACACTTGCGAAAGCATAAGAAAGATTTTCACTCACGACGTGGTCTTCTACAAATGGTAGCCGACCGACGCAAGCACCTCAAGTACATGCAACGAAAAGATTTTGCAGCGTACGAAGCACTGATTGCAAAACTAGGTCTCAAGCGATAATTCTCTATAAACTCCTCCGATACACATCGGCGGAGTTTATTTCATAGTGGATTAGGGATGAGTTTCACGCTATAGTGAAACGAGAAAGCAAGCATTTTTATACTAGAAGAAATTAATTTAAAATATATGGGAGTAATTAGACACCCGGAACAACGAGTAGCTATGATTATTGATACCCAAAATTTGTATCACTCAGCTAAAAATTTATACAAATCAAAAGTTAACTTTGCCAACGTGGTGAAGGCGGCGGTTCAGGATCGAAAACTCGTCCGAGCGATGTCCTACGTGGTTAACACCGAGGGTGGGGAAGAAACCGCATTTTTTGAAGCAATGGAAAAAATTGGTATTGAAATCAAAACCAAAGACCTACAGATTTTCTACGGCGGTGCTAAAAAAGCCGACTGGGATGTAGGGATGGTAGTGGACGCAATCAAGCTCGCGCACAAAGTCGATGCAATTATTTTTGCTACTGGTGACGGGGACTTTATTCCTGGAGTAGAGTATATCCAACACATGGGTTGTCAGGTAGAGGCAGTGACATTTGGTCGCAGCGCGTCTTCTGCCCTCAAGGCGGCCGTCGATGATTTCATTGACCTGGATGAAGATCCAAAACAATACCTGATTGGCTACCGAGGCGGCGGACGAAAAAACGGTCGCAACACAAAAAGCGCACCCAAGCGATCCGAAAACCGCAGCAACAAAAAGGATTTAGCTGAACAAGTAAGCAAGGTAGTTGGTACCGATACCGACGATTTACTATAATTTATTTACGGTATTTGAAGCACCAGAATAACCCAGGGCAATGATTGATACGGAAATATTTTTTGTTACATAAAATCACTGCAAGATCTGCTGGATGCACGCGCGTCCGAAGATGATAAATCTGCAATGAAGCAGGAATTAGTCGATGCTATGTAAGACTAATTTTAAGTCCAGAATCTACCGTAATTCTGCCCGACCTGCCCGGTCTCTAAGCTGCTGCTGAGCGCATGCGAGACGTAGCTCGTAACTCCGATCCACTATTCACTGAATAGTTTGCGCAAACAATCAGAACCGCCTCGATGGTCACCTAGTGATCATCGGGGCGGTTTGTTATGATGATCACACATGCAATCAAAAACATTTTCTCTCGACTGGGCCGGTAAAACATTGACCGCAGAATTCTCTGACCTGACCGCCCACGCCAATGGATCAGTGATGCTAAAATTGGGAGAGACAACAATTCTCGTCACCGCTGTGATGAGTAATCGTGAGGGGAACACGCACTACTTTCCACTCTCCGTGGAATTTGAAGAAAAGTTTTATGCGGCTGGTGCTTTGCTTGGTAGTCGTTTTAACCGAAGAGAAGGTCGACCAAGTGACGAAGCAATTCTTTCGGCTCGGCTAATCGATCGCACCATTAGACCGCTGTTTGATCAATCAATCCGACAAGATATCCAGGTAGTTGTATCTGTTTTAGCTCTTGGAGACGAGGACCCTGACGTACTCGGAATCATCGGAGCATCGCTGGCGCTGGGAGTGTCGGACATTCCTTGGCGTGGACCAGTTGGGGCAGTACGGATTGGCCGCCGAAAAGTTGATGGTGATATTTTTGTTAATCCTGGCTACGTTGACCGAGGGGAAGATTCCCTTGATTTGGAAATCCTTGCCTGCGGAAAAGACAGCACCATTAACATGATAGAAACGGCGGCTAGTGAAGCGAGTGAAGCTGACATCGTCGCGATCCTTACGGCCGCGACCTCACTCCATGGTCAGATAGAACAGTGGCAGAGTAATATCATTAACGAAATTGGGAAGAGCAAAAAAGAAATTAGCACCCCAGCCTACACCCCCGAAATCGCAAATCTGTACAGTGCTCACTTCAAACAAAAATTATTCGGTACAGTTTTCTCAGGCAAAGCAGGTAAGGATCATATCTACGCGTGTAAAAAAGAGTTTATAGATTTTGCGAAAGAAGCCGAGCTAGACGTTACGATTGCTGATAGTTTTTTTGATACGCAGATTGATGAAACATTGCATGAAGGCGCACTGATGCATAACCAACGAGCCGATGGTCGAGATTTTGATACTGTACGACCACTCTACGCACAGGCTGGAGGAATTTCTCCAGTCTTGCATGGATCAGGAATTTTTTACCGCGGTGGTACGCACATTTTTTCCGCGCTGACCCTTGGTGGACCAGAAGCGGCCCAGCAACTCGACACCATTGAAGACCGCACTAGTAAAAAACGGTTTATGCACCACTACAACTTTCCACCATACTCTGTAGGTGAAACTGGTCGCGTTGGTGGTTTTAACCGTCGCATGATCGGTCACGGTGCGCTGGCAGAAAAAGCTCTCGCTCCAATGATTCCTGACCAGGTAGATTTTCCGTACACCATTCGCTTAGTATCCGAGACCTTAGCAAGCAATGGATCAAGTTCCATGGGTTCTGTGTGTGCGTCGACCATCGCACTCATGGACGGGGGAGTTCCTATCAAGCGCCCGGTAGCCGGAATTGCTTCGGGTGTGTTGATCAATGGTGACGATTACAAAGTCATGACCGACATCCAAGGACCAGAAGACGAGTTTGGTGACATGGATTTAAAAGTGGCCGGCACAACAAACGGAGTGACCGCTATCCAGATGGATGTAAAAGTCCACGGGGTAGGAACGCACATTATAAGTGAGGCCCTGGAAAAAGCTCGCGTTGCCAGACTTCATATTATTGATGCAATGACGGCAGAGATAGCAGTACCCCGAGCCGAAATCTCGCCTCGGGTACCCCAAATTATTTCTTTAACCATCCTACCTGAACAAATTGGTCTGGTAATTGGCGGGGGAGGCAAGACGATTAATAAAATTAAGGAAGACACCGGGGTGGAAGAAATTAGCATTGAAGACGATGGGTCGGTGTTCATTACCGGGAAAAACGGAACGGCAGAAATGGCAGCCAAAATAATTACAACTCTCACCAGAGTCTACCAAGTCGGTGAGATCGTTGAAGTGACCATCCTAAACATGACAAACTTTGGCGCCTTTGCAAAACTAGATGATGCGCATGAGGGCTTGATCCACATTTCTGAAATTGCCCCATTTCACATTAATAGAGCGGACGAGGTTCTACACACTGGCGATGTGGTATCGGTCAAAATCATCCGGGTTGACGACGGAAAAATCGGATTGTCGCTCAAAGATTACGACCCTGAGTACGCAACCAAAAAAGGCATCACTCCACCAGAGGTGAAAAACTAGAGCATTTCGAGCGGTCGACTATGCGATACTAGTAGTAATGAGTGATCTTCCGGCACACAAGAAAGGCATGCGCACATTTGCGTCTGATTTTAAGCGGATCAAGAGCTCTTCATCTGCTTCACCGCAGCCCGTGCCAAAAACCCCAACCGCTAACCCTGTACCGAGCCTACTAAAACCGAGCCAGCTCACTACCGCCCCAGTCAAGGCTATCTCTAAAACCATCCAAAAACCTGAGGTTCCCAAGAAAATTCCAGCTTTTCATGAAATAGAAAAAACGCTCGGAGATATTGATCTGTCTGGCGCAGGTAAAAACACAAAAACATCCTTGGTGCACCATAGCAATCGTGGTATCACTCCAAGCAGACGAGTTGGTGGGGGAGCAATTATTACCGATACAAGAACTAGTTCTTTTTCTTTATTTGGTGAGACTAAAAAAAGTATTACCGACTGGTTTAAAAAGCGAAAGAAAAAGCCTACCCCAAAATTGGCGGTGTCAAAGGCCGATCGTCGCAAGGGAGTAATCCAACAGGCTACAACAAAAAGTGGGACAATCTTTACTGCTGACAGCGAAACGCTTAAGGAACGGATCAAAGCCCGTAAACTACAAGAACATAATCAACCAGAAAACCCTGAAACAAACTGGTCACCCTACACCGAGACAGGGTATGCACTTCTTGAGTCAGGCGAGCACCCTATAGAAAAAAGTGCCACAATCGCACCAACAGAAAATGTAGTAGTTGAATTTAAAAAACGGTCTGTTCCAGCCGTTGCTGTACCAGATCCAGTACTGGCACCTGCACCGGTTCTGATTGCAGAACCAATTATGGCACCTGAAGTACCAGCCATCTTGGAAGCAACTCCCGCAGTGGTAACCGAGCCTGCTGAAACTCAACCAAGTGAAGAAGCGGAAGTTCCAGTAGTGACGTCAAGTGAGCCGGAGCCCACCGTTCCACCAGTGAAACAAATAGATGACGAACCTGCGTTGTTGGACCAACTCCCGCCAGAACCTGCCTATGTAGCGCAAGCAGCGGATGGTAAAGACACCACCTTAACCACCAACCAACTGACCATGTATATTTCGGGTGGGTTCGCCTTAATACTCATTACTGGATTCTTTGGCTGGGTTATTATGATCAACACACCAAGCGTAGTTGATAGCAATAATCCTCAGCTAGAACAGTTTGTCGAACGGGCAGCCAGCGAGACAATCACCATTGATCAAACGTTTACCGCCAGCTCGCTCCAGTCATACCCGGGAACCGCTACCTACACTGAAGTGGTCCTTGCAAACAGTGACGAGCAATTATTACCTGCAGCGCTAATCTTTGAACTAGTGGCACCAGATATGCCTACTACCATTCGACAATTTGCTACTGACATTAGATTTGTACAATCAGGTGCAGAGACTCCACAAATGATGATTCGGGTGGTCGATCCAATTTCGGTGACTGGCGCTCTGTTAGTACATGAGTCTGATCTTGTTCTAGCTATGACACCGCTATACGGACAAATTGAAGCGGGAGATTTTACAGATAGAACAATCGCCGGTACCGATGCCCGAGTATTGGTATCAAACACCAGAGAATCACTGACGTACGGAATCATCGACGGAGAAACCTTACTAATCGCGATTTCTCCGGACGCATTTGCAGAAATTAAAGCCCTGCTTGCCAATTAGTATATGGAAGTCGCTCAAGTATCAACCGTCCAGCCACACATTCTAAGTGGAACTGTGGTGACGATTGAAACTGATATTGCGCGCGGCTTACACTCTTTTTCAATCGTTGGCTTAGCTGGTAAGGCGATCGATGAATCAAAAGACCGTGTTGGTAGTGCGATTAAACATTCAGGTTACACGTCTCCAAAAACAAAAAATCAGAAAGTGGTCGTATCACTCGCACCAGCTGATCTTAAAAAAGAGGGACCCTTGTTTGACTTACCAATTGCTATTGCTTACTTAATTGCTGCTGGTGAAATTGTGACCGACGATGTAAAGCGAATATACGTAGGTGAGCTTTCCCTTGATGGCTCACTGCGTCCAATCAAAGGAGTGCTGAACTGCGTGATCGCTGCTAAAGCAGCTGGTTTTAGTGAAATCGTTGTGCCACAAATGAATGTGACCGAAGCCGCTTTGATTGAAGGTATTACGGTATACGGAGCAACGACACTGACGGAAGTCATCGACCATATCCATACTGATCAAGACAGACCATCGCTTAACCCGGCTAAGTTAACACAAATCACTGATGAGTGGACCGAGGGAGCAATTCGTCTGGAAGATATCAAAGGTCAGGAGAGCGCAAAGCGGGGACTCATCATCGCGGCCGCTGGACGCCACAACGTGATGCTGGTTGGACCACCAGGAACTGGCAAGACGATGTTGGCCCGAGCACTGCGAGGATTGTTGCCACCACTTTCAAGAGAAGCCGCACTAAACGTCACCGCCATTCATTCACTCTCCGGTGGCGTGGAAACTATCTCTTCACAAGCACCCTTTCGCGCACCGCACCATACCGCGTCACACACCAGTTTAGTTGGTGGGGGAGCTAACCCAAAACCAGGTGAAGTCACCCTGGCTCATCATGGCGTGTTGTTCATGGATGAATTCCCAGAATTTGAACGCCGCTCAATTGATGCTCTACGCCAACCACTAGAAGATCGGGTGGTGACTATTTCCCGGGTCCAGGGGACAGCCGAATTCCCAGCTGACTTTATTTTAGTGGCGGCACTGAACCCTTATCGGGGAAGTGAAGATGGTACACAAGATCTAGCGGGAGCAATGCGCGAGACATACAGAAATAAAGTGTCGGGGCCAATTCTTGATCGGATTGATTTATGGATTGAAGTACCGCACGTGCCATACGACACGCTTACCGCCCTCCCAAGCAAAACCGACGAAACAACCGCCGCACGAACGCAAATCAAACACGCCAGAAGCGCCCAGCAAAAACGCTACCAGAAGGATAGTGAGTACACTAACACCAATCTCTCAGCGCGAGAGATCGAGCAACACATTATCATTAAGGATGACGTCAAAGATCTCTTAAAAATGTCGAGCGCGAAACTCAACCTGTCGCCACGAAGCTACCACCGATTGATCAAGGTTTCCCGAACTATTGCTGACCTCGACGAATCAGAACACATCGAAACCAGCCACGTCCTAGAAGCACTGCAATATCGAGTAAATATATGACGATAGCTATCGTTATTTAGGAGAATCCTCATTTACCCGGGATTTATTTTAGACTGCACCACGAGGCGTCAAATAAAGCAGCTGCAAGGTGTACACAAGTACATTGCAGCTGCTTTTTTACGTAGACAACGAATTGGTGTACCTAAAACAAATTGTGAGTTTACCAGAGATTTGTTTTAGAGTGAGATTCGAGGCAGGCAAGAAAAAACCCGACCAGGACAAGTGTCTAAGGAGGGTCTTTTTTGTAACTTAACGAAGTAGCTCGTCTAGGATGGATTTCTAAAAGCAAGCCATTTAAAATGAGATACGCGGAGCCTAAACAAAAAGTCGACGACCGGGACACATGTCCAGAGAGTCGACTTTTTGTTGTAGCGACAAAGTAGGTCGCTTAAAATGGGTTGCGTGCGCCGCGGATTTCAAAGTGGAGGTGCGTTCCCGTCGATCGACCCGTATTACCCATCGCACCAACTGCTTCTCCTTGAGCCACGTACCCGCCGACTCCGACGTAGTTTTGTGAAAGGTGAGCGTAGAGAGTTTGAGCACCGTTGTTATGTCGAACAACTATGTATTGACCATACCCACCGTTCCAACCAGAACTTTTGGAAACAATCACTTGTCCAGCTGCTGCGGCCCGGATGGTCGTTCCGTGACCAGCCGCAAGGTCAACTGCGTTATTTCCGTGGATTCCCTGAGTTCGGGTTGATCCTGGAACTGGATGGATAAATCCAGCGTTCGATACACCCATTGCTCCCGAGATTTTAACTGGTCGTGCTGTGGCGGCTTGCGCCTGGACTGATTGGACAGTTCCACCAGGGATAATTAGTTCAGCCCCAACTGACAAATCACTTGCTTCTGCTAGTTGGTTAAAGGCCAAGATTTCTTCGGCATCACCATCGTACTTTTTAGCGATAGATGAAAGTGTATCGCCAGACTTGACTGTGTGCTGTACTCCAGCGACAGGGAGGATCACCAGTACATCATCCGGTTGAATCTGGGTTGCGCGTGGCAGATCATTGGCCCACAAGATGGTGTTAGTGGTCACACCAAACATCTCTGCCACTTGAGAGAGTGAGTCACCCTCACGAACGGTATATACCCGGATCTCATTAGTTCCCATAGGAGAGATATCATTCTCACCAACGATTCCCATCGCCAGAAGAGCGCTATCTTGCACCACTACATCACCACCACCACGAGCAGCTTCTGATACTGGCTTATTGATAGCAGAAAGTAGCGGCATATCTGCTGCGTGTAGACTGACTTCCAACACCGCCGGGGCAGGGGCCGCAGTTTCACTAAAAAGTGAACCAATGAATGCTTGGCTAACGAGAGGAATAGCGACCAGTGCGGCTACTCCTAAGTATGTAAGTCGATGCGTAAACGGTCTATCCGATTCGTCGAGGTCTGGCTGAGTTTGTTTAATAGGCAATTATTTAGTCTCGCTGCAATTCAGTCATTACGGTCGTGCTAGGAAGGTCGATACATATTAATATCTATGTATCTGTTGAGTACCACTTTGGTATGCGCAGTATTGTACTAGAGGAAACCCTGAGGGCAATTGACGTAATACACATTTTTGGTGTTATAAAAAATTGCTATTCTAGATAGAAAAATAAGGCTATTTATCTATTGACATTAGATTATAAAGGTTGTTTTACGTTTTAGGGTTTATATTTTAACCTCTGTGGAACAGAAACTATTTTCAGGGCTGTTGTTGAGTTACGGTGAAAATTCGTACCATGTTAGAATGTCCGACACATGACTGATTCTACAAATTTACCCTACACAGACGGATTAAACGCTCCTCAAAAAGAAGCGGTGCTTCACACCGAAGGACCACTAATGGTGTTGGCTGGCGCCGGCTCAGGAAAGACGCGGGTGATCACACACCGAATCGTACACCTCATCCATCAGGGCACTGCTCCGCACAACATTCTTGCGATGACGTTCACCAACAAGTCAGCCCAAGAAATGCGAGAGCGAGCCGTGGCACTCACGCAAAAATACCCCCCTTCTAACCGCGCGGTACTGGACAGCCAACCAGTGGTTACAACTTTTCACGCCCTTGGAGTCCGTTTACTACGTGAGTTTCACGATGCGGTAGGATTACGTCGACACTTTACTATTTACGATCGCAGTGACAGCCAAAAGGCTGTGAAACAGGGGATTGAGCAAGCTGGCTATAACCCAAAAGAATTTGAACCCCGAAAAATTCTATCGATGATCAGTCGTGCCAAGGGAGACGCGATCACACGATTTGCCTACATGGACGCGGCCTCATCGTTTCTGGAGGAAATTGTGGCGACTGTGTGGGAAAAATACGAAGACATTTTACACAAAGAACAGGCACTTGATTTTGATGACCTACTAGTGAAAACCTTGCGGATGTTAGAAGACAATAAAACCGTGCGAGAAACACTCCAAGCCAGATACAAGTATATCCACGTCGACGAGTACCAGGACACCAACAAAGTGCAGTTCCGCATCGCCGAGTTACTCGCGGGAGACGCCCACAATATATGTGTTGTGGGGGACATCGATCAAAACATCTACAGCTGGCGCGGGGCGGACATTAAAAATGTTCTGCAGTTTGAAAACCATTTTCCAAACTCAACTACGATTCTGCTCGAAGAAAACTACCGCAGTAGCCAAACCATCATCGCTGCCAGTAACGACATCATCAAGAAAAATAAGAACCGGGTCGATAAAACGGTGTTCACTAACAACGACGTGGGGGACAAAATCACTCTCTACGCCGGCATGACTGGATACGACGAGGCCGAATACATTGCACTAACGGCCAAAACCTTGATCGAAGAGGGGACCGAACCAAGTGGTATTGCGGTGTTGTACCGAACCAACTTCCAATCACGAGCGCTAGAAGAAGCGTTCCTCAATTTTGAAGTACCATACCAACTACTGGGGACGAAATTTTTTGAACGTCGCGAAGTAAAAGATGTTTTGTCGTACTTGCGACTGGCGCTTAATCCCGGCAGTAACGCCGACCTGACGCGAGTGATCAACACCCCAGCCCGAGGGATTGGAAAAGTCACGATGCTCAAAGTGATCGCCGGTGAACGCGACAAACTAAACGCCGGTGCCCAAGCCAAAGTTAAAAAGTTTGACGACCTCATGATGGATATAGCGACAGCCGCCACTGAAAAAAAACTGTCTGACACAATCAAGTTCATCATGAAGCGGTCAGGTCTGGAGGATTCCTTTATTGAAGAGGGGACCGAGGAAGCGCTGGAGCGAATTGAAAACCTCCGCGAGTTGGTGACCCTTGCCAGTCGGTTTGATGCGGTTGATCCAAACGAAGCGGTCGAGCAACTGCTCGAAACTGCTGCGCTACAAAGTGACCAAGACGAACTCAAAGATAAAGAAGAACAAAACGCTGTTCGTTTAATGACGATTCACGCTGCCAAGGGACTCGAGTTTCCGTACGTGTTTATCACTGGACTAGAAGAGGGACTCTTCCCTCACGAACGACTTGATGACGGAAAAACTGACAAGGAAGAGGAGCGACGTTTGTTTTATGTAGCGCTGACCCGGGCCGAAAAAAAACTGTATCTCACCTACGCGCACATGCGAACTATTTTTGGACAACAAAAAGTAAACCTTCCGTCGCAGTTCATCAACGACATCAGCGGGGAACATGTCGAGGCGGCCGAACAAAGTGGCGGCGGTAGTGACTCCTTTGGCGGACACACCACAACCGTGTGGTTGGACTAAGTCAAAACACAGTAACGATTACAGTTCCGGTTTTTGTTTATTTCTGCTAAGCTCTAGTCGTGATCGAAAAATTTGAACATAATAAATGAAGAAAAGAGTGTAATAACTATTCTGAATTTCACCACCAGAGTATTTCCATTTTTATAGAAGCTGTTACTTCTTAAAAATTAGGTCAAATCCCAATCCGCCCCTTTCTTAGGGCGGATTGCTGGATCACGTGACAGAATGTAATTAATTGTGCAGACTACATTAACTATGAGCTTCCAACATAAAAAGAGTCTCGGACAACATTTTTTGAATAGTAACTTTGTGCCGAAAAAAATGTGTGACGCGGCGGCCCTTACAGCAGGGGAGACTGTGTTAGAAATCGGACCAGGAACCGGGATTTTAACCACGGAAATTCTCAAGCGAGGCGCCGACGTAATTGCCATCGAGGCAGACCTGCGCGCAATTGCATCACTACAAGAAACATTTGCAGACGAGATAACCAGTGGACAGCTGGTGATCCATCATCATGACGCGCGCAAACTGGATATGGCAAAGTTTGGGTTAGTCGACCAGCAGTTCAAAGTAGTTGCCAATATTCCGTACTATATTTCCGGACTGTTGTTTCGGCAGTGCCTCGAGTCAGAGATTCAGCCAAACACGTTAGTATTTTTAGTGCAAAAAGAAGTCGCTGAACGAATCGCACGCGACACCAAAGAATCAATTCTTTCAATGTCAGTCAAAGTATTTGGAGACCCTTCCTATATATGTTCGGTTAAGAGTGGACACTTCACACCACCACCGGCGGTGGACTCGGCTGTAGTTGCGATACACGATATAAACAAAACTCGTTTACAGGGCATTGCTGTAAAAACTTTTTTTGAACTTTTGCATGCAGCCTTTGGACAAAAACGTAAGCAGTTGGCTGGAAATCTACGCAGACACTTTGACAAGACAACCATCGCAAATACGCTCTCAACCATGTCACTTGATCCAAAAACCAGAGCAGAGGACCTCCAGGTAGGGGAATTTATAGATTTAATTACCAAATTACAAGCAAAATAGCCTGATTTCCACAGAAAGTCACAAATATAGGTAGTAACACCAGTTCGAGTGGGACTAGACTGCTATACTAAATAGCATGGAACGGAATAATAATCCGCGCGTTATCGGCGCTTGTTTAGTTGGATTTGCACTGGTTGCAGGTGCGTATATATTGAGTAACTTTGGAGTGTCTAACTTTAAAACCCAACAGGCTGCCGTTGTGGTCGCAGAGCCCCGAGTAGCCATTGAGGTGCTTGATGCTAACAACAACGGCATCGAAGACTGGCGCGACGAGTTTATTACCACGGCACCGATCATACTTAACCAGGCTAGCTCAACCTACCAAATCCCTGACACACTCACCGGTCAGCTCGGGATTGATTTTATTGAAGATCTCGTGCGATCAAAAACCGCCGGACCATTTGGACGTACTAAGGAAGAGGTGGTCGGAAGAGCCATCGATACCATGACTGACCAAGCGGCATACGACCTATATGACGTACCAGATATTACCGTTCTTACACAATGGGAAGAGGCCGATATACTGGTGTATGCCAACACCGTTGCACTCACTATTACCAATAATAATATCGCGGGGGGACGAAGTGAAATTGATATTTTATCTGACGCCCTCAAAGAGATATCACCCGACCAAGCCTACATAGACGAACTCAACGACATTGCTGAGGCGTACAAAAACATGCGTGACACAGCCCTATCTATCCCCGTGCCAGTCATTGCTGTCAAGCAACACCTAGATTTAATCAACACCTTTAACGCCTTGCATGAAAGCATTGGCGCAATGGTAATAGCTGCAGAAGACCCGGCACTGGCACTAGTACGTATCAAGCGGTACCAAGATGATGCCCTTGGACTACGCATTGCCCTTGAAAATATGTATCTGATACTGGAACCATACGCTGCACTGGTCGGACCAGAAGACCCGGCACTATTATTCGTTCTCTTTAGCTCAGAGTTTAACTCTTAATCATATGGACACTCTTTTTCTTGCTTTAAAAAAATTACTAGTCGGGACAATCTTTGTTGTCTTCGCCTTTGTAATGATTTACGTGCCCCAAGCACCAACCAGTCAGGTTGCAACTGTCGAAGCAACCGCTAGCGGTAGCATCGTATTTGACCCGAAAAACACACTACAAAACGCTTGGTCAACAGCCCAAGAAACTATTTCAGCTGCCTCAGAAAGTCTTGGTTGGGGGAAGAGTATCAGTCTAGACGGGATTGCGTGGTCGCTAGCAAAACGAGCAATCGGTATGATGGCCAACGAATTTCTCAACTGGGTAAACTCCGGCTTTCAAGGGCGACCAGCGTTTGTGACTGACCTACGCGGGTTCCTTACCGATGTCGCTGACCAGGAATTCGGGCAATTCATTAGTGAATTAGGTGACGTTGGTTCGTTTATCTGTGCACCTTTCAGGTTGGATGTTCAGGTCGCGGTAGCGGTGCAATACCAACAAGGAAGGGACGGGGAACAGTCAGCTCCAACCTGTACCCTCAGTGGAGTGATTGACAACATCCAAGGGTTTATTGACGGAACAGACCCAGGGCGTGGTTTAGCTGACTGGCTAACCATCACATCTCAACCACAAACATATACCCCATACGGTGCAGTCCTGAGTGCTGAAGCAGCTGGTCGAGCCCGGCTAATCAACGCCCAAGGGGAGGAACTACAACTCCTTGAGTTCGGCGGAGGGTTCCTCTCCCAATCAGTGTGTGAAATCATCGAGGGTACCGATCAAGAAAACTGTACAATCACCACTCCTGGAGTAACGATTGCTGGACAGCTAAACAAGGTCCTCGGTGTCGGGCAAGACATTCTGGTGGAAGCTGATGAAATAAACGAATTCATCGGAGAACTACTAGGTGCCCTAGCAAACCAAGCTATTACTGGAGCAGCTGGACTGCTAGGACTATCAGGTAACGGTGGTCAAAGTTACGGTGGTTACAACGGTTCGTTCCTAGATGCGCTCAACCAAGAAAATTTTGACGGTGTAGATAACATCACTGGCACTGCCGCTGACACTCTTGCAGATGCACTACGATCAGAACGACGATACCGATCAGACAGCCAATTCCTGCTCGATCAACTAGCTGACTTTATCGTTGATCCGACAAACCCAGATGGAGCAAGAAACGTTGCAACTGTTCTAAATGAGGAGATTGCTAACGAAGTATTCATCAGCAACACCAACATCACTGTTTTGACTGGATTCCTTGCTGAGTTCGACAGCGCAACATCAGAGCGGCAAGTTGAAATATTCATTGAATATTCAAACCTTGATATTACAAATGAAGTACGGAAGGCCCAAAATCTCAACGAGTGGCGTGATCAAATGAGCATTATCGGTATCGATCCAACTGACACTCGAGGTCTTGACGCCATTATTGACAGACAGAGTACAACCACAGCAACCACCACTGAACGCAGCGATAACTAGCAAAGATATGAAGCATTTACTCAACTCAATCAAACCAACCACCTGGATTACCCTCCTTGGTTTGATTGCTGTTGCAGGATATATGCTACTTCCTGAAAGTGCCTCTGCTCAAGGAATCGGAGAAGCCGGAGATAATTCACTTAAAGGGTTTCTGTATGTAGTGGTACTGCAGCTCACTGGTTGGTTGCTGTACGTAGGGGGGACACTACTTGATTATGGAGTAAATACATTTGTCTTGAACTTCGGTACCATTTTTAACAGTGGCGGAGTTGGGGTCGCAATAAATGAACTATGGGTATTAGTGCGCGATCTATTTAACATCCTCTTCATCTTTGGCCTGGTGTACATCGGTTTCAAAATGATTCTCAATAGTGATGACTCACAGACCAGAAAAACTCTCGTCTCTCTTATCATTGCTGCCCTGCTAATTAACTTTAGTTTGTTCATTACAAAATTTGTGGTGGATTTTACCAACATTCTTGCGTCTGAGGTCGCAACTGCAGCGTTTGCAGGCCCAGATCCATTTGCTACACCTGGCACAGACTCGAATGTCGAGCGCCGGGTTGAGGTCGGCAATACCTTTTTCCGACTGATGGGAATCACTAGCTTTATTGGAGACACACCGGAACTTCGAAATGGAACCATGGCTCCCTGGTCGTTCATTTTTGGCATTGGCATCATCAACATAATTGGAGCGTTTGCATTTGGGGTGGGGGGTATCATGCTAGTCATAAGGTTTATTGCACTATCGGTATACATGGTCCTTTCCCCATTCATGTTCCTGGGGTGGATATTTCCAGGCTTCCAAGGCATGAGTCAGCAGTACTGGTCAGGTTTCCTTAAACAAGCTTTCTACGCACCGGTATATATCATTATGATTTTCTTTGCGGCTTCGATCATAGAGAATTTTTTTGGAGCCGGCGGTTCAGCACAAGGGGGAGGTATTGGTACTATCACCAATCAAAACAATAGTATCTTTGCTCCACAAAATGGCGCGAGTGTATCTGAAGCAGCAGCTAATTTTGCCGGTGGACTTGGACCATTTATTCTTTCTGCTGGGTTCCTGATCGCGGCCGTACAGGTGGCTGGAAAACTAGCTGCCGACGGTAGCGGCATTATGACTAAAGTAAGTAACGGCGTTAACTCCCGATTGCGCGGGGCTGTACGGCGCCCACTAGCTGCCTACGGTGCTGTCGGTGGTTATGCTGCACGAGGGGTTGGTCGAGGAGTCGGCGGTTCAGCTGCCCGATATGTAAACCAAGGAGCTGAGACCAGAAGACGACAACTAAATAACGTTGCAGCTAACTGGGCACAAAAAGGCCCTCTTGGACAAGCTGCCGCCCGGACACTTGATAGAACAGCCGTTGCAGGCTATGATCGTCTAGCAAACGCGCAGATACTTGGTTCAGAAACAGCAAAACAGCAACGTGAACGGATAGCTAGCCAACAGCAAAAATTCAACACCACAGGTAAGGCTAACGAGCGTAGAAGTGCGATCGAAGAAGCTCGCGCAGAGCTTGAAAAAATTAAGAAAGATAATAGCCTTACTTCAGCTGATAAAAAAGCAAAAGTTAAGGAACAAAAGAATAAGATTAAAAAGGCTACCAAGAAAATGTCTGATGAAGAACTCCTCGACCTGGAACCAGCAGTTCTCAATACAAATGAAGTGCTTGGTCAACTAACAAGTGCCCAATTAAAAACCCTTGCTGGCAGTGGTAAATTCAACAATAACGAAATCAAAGCACTTGGTGCTAATCGAGAAACGGCAATATTTGGTGAGTTTGAAAAAGTACTTAAAGATTCACAATCTTCATCAGCAGACTTAGAAGAAGCGATGAAAGATCTTGCTACGACAATTAGCACAATGTCCAACGAAGAGGTTAGCGCCCTATCACCGGAGCGACTACAAAGCCAAGCAATCGCTGTCCAACTTTCAGAGAAACAACTTGATGCAGTACGCGACTCCGGCAATCTTACTGCTGCCGAATTTGGCACTGTCAAAGATAAACGAAAGGAAGGTCTTACAAATATTGCGAAGGTAGGCTTTGTTGAAGTTGATGGTAGGAGAGCTGGACCAGAAACAAAAGAACTTGCAGACAAACAAAGAAAGAACTTGGTTAAGGGTGGCACTCAAGACGCTGGAAAATTACCGGTTGAAGTATTTGAGCAGCCCGATATGTACCAATTTATTACACCTCAGATGCTTTCTCAGCGTATCCGTAACGGAGATGTTAGCGATACACAACGAACATCGATTGAATATGCAGTCAAAACCTACCTTGCTTCTGGTGACCCTGGTGCTGACCGCGCTCAGAAAGCATGGAAAAAATGGCAGGAGGGAAGTGACGTTAACAGTGGTGGGTTTAAATTTGATTAAATATGCAAAACTGGGAACAATACCAAGCTGCATACCAAGCTGCTGATCAGACAACAAAAGACAAACTCCATTCTTCTCTCATTTCAGAATGTGTAGATGAGTCAGTTAAAAAATACGAACTTGATACCTCTCATAGGAAGATCTTGATGCAACTTTTTGCTAGTAAGGTAGCGGGAATTATGGATACTGCTGGAACAACTGAAGCGATGCGGACAGCAGGGATCCCGGCAGCCACAGTCATCAGTAAAGAAATTGATGAATGCATTGCAACCAAAACCCCGACTATTCCTGACACGAGTTTAGTGGAAGAAGGTGAGACCAGTGAAGTAACTAAACAATCTGTCGAAGTAACACCACCTGAATTTACCCCAGACACTCTCGCGGTTGAATTGGCTGAAACTGAAGCGGCGTTTAAACAACTCCAACCAATCCGCACAATGGCTCACGACATGGAAACTATCAAACAAGATGAACCTGTGCATCAAGCGACCAGCCAGGAATCGATCCTCAACGGACAAGGAAACGCCCAAAAGAACACCTCTGCGCAGTGGGGAACTCCTGAAAAATAGCCAGTTCTTTAGCCGACGCAGTGTATACTACAAGTATCTACGTGTCCTGTTAGAAATAACATCACACCGATATACGTATGAATACTTGGTCGACTATTATTACTCAACACACAACTACTGGCAGTAAGTCATAGTTATTTCTATTAGGATGCAGTTTGAAGTACCACAGTTTATTGAAATCGAGGACAAAATCTTTGGTCCACTGACCTGGAGGCAGTTTGTGTATCTCGGTGGCGGGGTAGGAGCAGCAGTGGTTATATTTCTTGTATTTGGGTTTATTGTGTTTATGTTGCTTGGACTACCTATCGCGCTACTCGCCGGTGCTCTCGCTTTTTTTCCGGTAAATAACCGACCGTTTTCTTATTTCCTAGAAGCGGTCTACAACTACGCAACCAACGACAAACTGTATCTTTGGCATCAAAAAGCAGACGTCGTGTACAATCAGGAAACAAAGGTCAAAACTGAATCAATCACACCTTACGCCGTCAGCCCAAGTAATCGCGGAACAGCACACAAAAGTATTACTTCACTGACGAGAAAACTCGAATTACAAGCCATGCAAAAACCAGAATAGTATGCCTAACCAAAAAGCCGCCACGCAACGTTTTGTTCCAATCCGCGATATCAAAGATGGTGTGGTGATTAAACGTGACGGGGAAATGCTTATGGTGTTACTAGCATCATCGGTTAACTTTGCCCTGAAATCACTCGATGAACAAAAGGCTATTTTGCAACAGTTTCAGAGCTTTTTAAACACCCTTGATTTTAGTCTGCAGATTTATGTGCAGTCACGCAAGCTAAACATTGAACCATACCTTGGTTTACTAGCGAGCATGGAAGGCAAACAGGATAATGACCTGATGAAAATTCAGCTAGCTGAATACATGGAATTTATCCGCTCCTTTACCACCGACGTTGACGTGATGAGTAAAAGCTTTTTTGTAATTATTCCATACTCACCAACCAAGCTAAACCTACAAAAGGGCGTGAGTAGTTTATTCTCTGGCAGTAGTACAGCTGGCTTAACTAACGATCAGCAGTTCGAGGAACACCGACTACAGTTAGAGCAGCGGGTTGGTATGGTGACTCAGGGACTGGCGGGAGTTGGAGTTCGTACGATGAAGCTCGAAAAGGATGAACTGGTTGAACTGTACTACCATTTATACAATCCTGGTGACCCAACTGGTGCAGCCCCTAATGTACAATAATTTATATGGCTTTTTTAGACTTCCTCCAACCGCCAAATAAACAAGATGACCCATTCAAAGATCAGCTGATGACTTTGACTGATGTTATTGCACCATCGGCAATTAAAATCAGTCCCCGGGCGATCAATATCAGTGGGGTCAATGCTCGAACCTACTACGCAGTAAACTACCCACGGTACCTGAACGACGGCTGGATTGAACCGGTGTTAAACTTGGCCAAAGAAATTGATGTGTCAATTTTTATTCACCCCGTAGACACGGCCGCTAGTCTGAAAAAATTCCAGAAAAAAGTAGCCGAGGTACAAAGTCAGATCAGTATCAAGCAAGAAAGAGGGGAGGTGCGAGATCCACAGCTGGAGGCATCATACCGAAACCTCGAACAGCTGCGCGATAAACTGCAACAGTCTGAAGAAAAGCTGTTTGATGTTGGTTTCTACATTTCAATCTATGGACCAGACGAAGCTGCTATCAACAAGGTAGAAAATGACATCAAAGGGATGTTGGATTCAAAGTTGATCAACATGAAACCAGCCCTATTCCAGCAAGAACAGGGAATAAAGAGTGTCTTTCCACTTAATGACGATATTCTGCAGGTACACAGCAAGTTTAATTCATCACCACTCTCAAGCTTTTTCCCATTTACCTCATTTGACCTCACCTCTGATACCGGGATTTTGTATGGCATCAACCGACACAACTCATCACTCATCTTGTTTGACCGCTACAGCCTGACGAACTACAACTCGGTAACCTTTGCGACCTCGGGAGCCGGAAAGTCATATGGACTCAAACTGGAAATCCTGCGCTCGCTGATGTTTGGAACCGAAGTCATCGTACTCGACCCAGAGCGTGAGTACGAATACTTGGCCGAAGCTACCGGTGGACGATTTTTTAACATCTCATTATCGTCGAACCACCACGTTAATCCATTTGACCTTCCACCTCCAGCCAGTGACGAGGACCCGCGTGACGTCCTACGTTCACATATTATTGAACTCATTGGGCTGTTCCGGTTGATGCTCGGAGGCAACAACGAATACACCGCGCTGACACCCGAAGAAGAAACCATCCTCGACCTCGCCATCCAAGAAACCTATGCCCTGAAGGACATCACCGGTGATGCTGATTTTTCAGAAATGGAACCACCGCTACTATCGGACTTTGAAATGGTGCTAGCCGGAATGGACGGCAGTGCGTCACTGATTGCTCGTCTACAAAAGTACACCAGCGGTACCTGGGCTGGGTTTATGAACCAACCAACCAACGTCGACATCAACCAGAAATTTGTGGTGTTTAGTTTGCGCGACATGGAGGACGAACTGAAAACCATCGCCATGTACATCATCACTAACTTTATCTGGGGGAGTGTGCGCCGTCGACTCGCCAAGCGTCTGATGGTGATCGACGAGGCGTGGTGGATGATGAAATCAGAAGACACCGCATCGTTCCTCTTTTCGCTCGCGAAACGTGGTCGAAAGTACTACCTGGGGATTGCGACTATTACCCAAGACGTGGATGATTTCCTCCGCTCACCCTATGGTGTTCCGATGATCACCAACTCATCGATTCAGCTACTGATGAAACAGTCACCAACTGCGATTGATAACATTCAAAAAACCTTTAACCTGACTGACGAGGAAAAATACCTACTATTAGAATCAAACGTAGGGGAGGGGATCTTCTTTGC
>Ga0075467_10000660_pt1 | contig 28050 bp, 24 predicted proteins | sample DEB08_DNA_9_FD_75067 | JGI IMG/M metagenome (GOLD analysis project Ga0075467, IMG submission 75067) | Aqueous microbial communities from the Delaware River and Bay under freshwater to marine salinity gradient to study organic matter... | ecosystem: Environmental > Aquatic > Marine > Coastal ... | reverse complement strand
TAATCGCGCTTTAGAGGTCTTTGGTGCGCCGATCTATGTACGTCACGAAGTGGTGCACAATAAATTTGTTGTCGATGATCTGCGCAATCGCGGCGCCGTATTTGTCGAAGAGCTGGATGAAATCCCCGATGATGTGATTGTTATTTTTAGCGCCCATGGTGTCTCATTGGCGGTTCAAGATGAAGCTCGCCGTCGCAGCCTGAAGGTTTTTGATGCCACCTGTCCGCTGGTCACCAAGGTGCATATGGAAGTGGCTAAGTTTAGTCTCGAGGGAACAGAGTCCGTATTGATTGGTCACGCTGGTCACCCGGAAGTGGAAGGTACCATGGGTCAGTATGACTATTCCAAGGGTGGCAATATTTATTTGGTGGAAGATGAGAACGATGTGGCCAAGCTTGAGGTTAAAAATCCCTCTCGGCTGTCCTTTGTTACTCAGACCACATTGTCTATGGACGACACTGCCAAAGTCATAGACGCGCTGCGACAGAAGTTCCCAGCTATTGAAGGTCCACGGAAAGACGATATCTGTTACGCCACGCAAAATCGTCAGGATGCGGTCAAGCAGTTGGCTATAGAGTCAGATTTGATTTTGGTGGTGGGCTCGGTTGCCAGCTCTAACTCGAATCGTCTCCGTGAGTTAGCGGAGCGTTGTGGTTGCACCGCTTACCTGATTGATGGTCCTGAAGACATAGATACCGAATGGCTGGAGCAGAGCAAGACCATAGGCATTACTGCAGGCGCATCGGCACCTGATGTGCTGGTTCGGGATGTGATCGCACGCTTGGTGGAGCTGGGTGCTAATGCCCCTCAAGAACTGAGCGGCGTGGTTGAAAATGTCACCTTTTCTCTGCCAAAAGAGCTGCGAGTCTAGTTTAGATCGCAGCTCTATTGATGGTTTTAGTGCCTACTCTTGGCACTTTTTAATGTGCGCAAACAGTGCCGTAGTTGAAGGATCTAACTCCGCTTGAACTCCAGAATCTGATGCCAACAACTGATTGGCCATCTTCTTGCCCAACTCGACACCCCACTGATCGAACGAATTAATATTCCAAATACTGCCCTGAACAAATACCTTGTGCTCATAGAGTGCGATCAGCGCACCAAAATTCTTCGGTGACAGCTGATCCAGCAGCAGCACATTGGAAGGCTTGTTGCCGGGGTAGTAGCGGTAGGGTTCGCCTTCTGGTGCCTCTTGGCCACACATCAATGCCGATGCCTGAGCTAGCATATTGCCCAGCAATACCCGGTGATGTTCTTCGTTACTCAAATTATCCACCGCAGCGGCAACGAAATCGATGGGCACCATTCGCGTGCCTTGATGCAGTAGCTGGAAAAAGGCGTGCTGACCATTGGTGCCAGTCTGGCCCCAGAGAATCGCGCCAGTCTGATAATCAATTGATTCACCATCCAGAGTTGTCGACTTGCCATTGCTCTCCATATCCAACTGCTGCAGATAAGAGGGTAATAATAGTAGGCGTTCGCAGTAGGGAATCACCGCATTGGATTGGGCGTCGAGGAAGTTGCTATACCAAATACCCAGCAGAGCCATAATCACCGGCATATTCTCTGCCACGGGCGCTTGCTGAAAATGCAGGTCCATCTCCCGGGCACCGGCGAGCATCTCGGTAAATTTCTCAAAGCCAATCGAAATAGCGATAGAAAGGCCAATACTGGACCAGAGTGAGTAGCGTCCGCCAACCCATTCGGCAAACTCGAGAATCTGATCAGCGGGGATACCGTAGGCCAGTGCATTGGCGCGATTGGCAGTCAGGCCGACAAAGTGACTGCTAGATTGCGCGTTCTCAAGCCCCAGTGTCTCAGCAAACCAGTTGCGCGCGGTCTTAGCATTTAATAATGTCTCGTGGGTGGTAAAGGTCTTGCTGGCCAGGGCCACCAGGGTGGTCTCTGGGTTGAGTTTCTTTAAAGTGGTGAGAATCTCAGCGCCATCCACATTGGAGATAAAGTGCAGTTTGATATCTGGGTGGGCAAATTCTTGCAGTGCGCTACAGGCCAATTTAGGGCCTAGGTCAGAGCCACCAATACCAATATTGATAACATCGGTAATCGCTTTGCCGGTGCTGCCGAACCACTGACCGCCGCGAATTTTTTCACTGACCAACTCGACGTCTGCCAGCTGTTGTTTGACCAGGCTTACACGCTGATCGGATTCAGCCGCGGCTGAGGCGACAGTTTGATCGCCAACCTCGGCTCGCAGGGCACCGTGAAGTACGGCACGACCTTCGGTGGTATTGATCTTTTCTCCTGAGAACATGGCGGCACGATGCTGTTCCAGAGGGGACTGGGCGGCTAGATCGAGCAGCGCCTGCCAGGTTGCATAACTGACTAGGTTCTTAGAATAGTCGAGGAAAAGCTCGCCACTCTGCACTGACATCTGACTGCTGCGCTGGGGATTCTGGTCGAAAAAATCACTGATATTTTGCTGCTGGGCTTTTTCTGCCTGTTGCTCAAGAGTTTTCCATGCTGGGGTGTTGGTCGGATTGTAGTTGTGTGTCGTCTTACTGCTGGAAGTCATCTATCCGTGTTCCTGTGTGTAATTAGTCTGTATAGGCCGTTTAATTGGTGTCGGCTAAGGCGTAAACTAGATTTCAGCTAGGGGCATCTTTTGATGCCGTCCTATATGGCGGTTGACGCCACAATAGCCTATTTAAAACGGCGCTGCCGCAACAAATCATTAATGTAATAAAATTACGATATTTCGCTGAATTATACATTGAGTCTGGTTAAATTCCGTAATTTTGTTACAATTCGCAGCTAATCTACATGGAGCCGCTATTAAGCGGAGTCGCTATGGTCCAGTTGAATACCACAGTTGCTGAAGTCACTCAGCGCATCATCGAACGCAGTAGTAGCCTGAGAGCTGATTATCTGCGTCAAGTCGAAGAAGATAAGAATAATCGTCCCGAGCGCGGCAAGTTAAGCTGCGGCAATCTGGCGCATGGTTTTGCCGCCTGTGGTGAAGAAGACAAAAACAGTCTGCGACTCATGGAAGCTAGCAATATCGCCATAGTTACCTCTTACAATGACATGCTTTCGGCACACCAGCCCTATGCGGAATATCCGGATATGATCAAGCAGGCAATGCGCGAAATTGGCTGTACGGCGCAGGTTGCCGGCGGTGTTCCCGCTATGTGCGACGGTGTGACTCAGGGCCAAGACGGTATGGAGCTGAGTCTGCTGAGTCGCGACTTGATCGCCCAGTGCACGGCTATGTCTCTGTCTCACCAGATGTTTGACGGCGTATTAGCCTTGGGTATCTGCGACAAGATTGTTCCTGGACTGTTAATGGGCGTGCTCAGCTTTGGTTACCTGCCGGCGCTATTTGTTCCTGCCGGCCCCATGGAGTCAGGCTTACCCAATAAAGAGAAGCAGCGTATTCGCCAGTTGTTTGCCGAAGGCAAAATTGGTCGCGAAGAGTTACTCCAGGCGGAATCGGATTCCTACCACAGTGCTGGTACCTGTACTTTTTACGGTACTGCAAATAGCAATCAGGTAGTGCTGGAAGCCATGGGCTTGCAGCTTCCAGGCAGCTCCTTTGTCAATCCGTCCAACCCACTGCGCGATAAACTCACTGTGGAGACCTGCCATCAAATGGCACGTATTACCGCTCTGGGTAATGACTACCGTCCGGTGGGTGAAATTGTCGACGAGCGCACCATGGTCAATGCAACCATTGCACTCTTAGCCTCTGGTGGCTCAACTAATCACACCATGCATCTTGTGGCTATCGCCCGAGCTGCAGGTATTATCCTCAACTGGGATGATATCTCTGAGCTGTCTGCGGCAGTGCCATTGTTAGCCAAGGTCTATCCCAACGGTCATGCGGATGTGAACCATTTTCACGCGGCCGGCGGCACTAGCTGCATGTTCCGTCAGCTTTTGGCCGGCGGCTTTATGCACGCCGATGCCAAGACCTCTTGGGGTAAGGATTTTGGTGACTTTACCCAGCAAGCGTTTTTGGATAACGATAAAGTGGTGTGGCATGAGTCACCCGTAATACCTCTGGATCTTGAAGTACTGACCACAGTGGACAAGGCTTTTTCCCCTGAGGGCGGTTTGCGCCTGTTAAAGGGTAATCTCGGTCGCGGTGTGATCAAGGTCTCTGCGGTTGCCGCGGAACATCAGATTGTCGAAGCACCTGCTGTAGTGATTGAAGCCCAGGATGATTTGGCTGCTCTGTTCGAGTCCGGTCAGTTAAATCGCGACTGTGTTGTCGTTGTGCGTTTTCAGGGCCCCAAGGCACTGGGTATGCCAGAGCTGCACAAGTTGACGCCTATGCTCGGTATTCTGCAAGACAAAGGTTACCAGGTTGCACTGGTTACTGATGGGCGCATGTCCGGCGCATCGGGCAAAGTGCCCGCAGCAATTCATTTGGTGCCTGAAGCGGCCAATGGCGGTCTTTTAGCCAAGGTCATAGATGGCGATGTGATTCGTGTTAATGCGGTGACCGGTGAATTACAGTTTATCGGCGATATCACCGAGCTGGAAGCCCGTGACGCGTCACCCCAGCCGGATGCAGGTCAGCGCGGCTGCGGACGTGAATACTTTGCTGTCAATCGCGGCAATATCAGCAATGCGGAGCAGGGTGCTTCCTTCTTGTTTGGAGGCGTCTAGTCATGACTGAGCAACGTTGGAATTTAGTCGCCGATATAGGTGGCACCAATGCACGCTTTGCGGCGCTGCGTGAAGGTCAGCTGGAGAGCGAATTCGAGTTTTATCACTCGGTTGAAGAGTATCCCCAGTTTAGTGATTTGATTATTAAGTTGAGAGATGAAATTGCTCTGGCCACCGGTTTTGTTGGCGCGCCACACAGTGTTTGTCTGGCCGTGGCCTGTCCCGCTGATGTGGAGCATATCTCTTTTACCAATAGCCACTGGGAGTTTACTAAAACTCACTTGGTGGAATGGTTTGGTTGCCAGCAGTTGGTGGTGATCAATGATTTTGAAGCCGTGGCTCACGGTATCACTGAACTGGGTGCGGATGACTATATTAAAATCGGCGGTGGTGAGCCTCAAGTGCACAAGCCAGTGGGTATTTTGGGCGCCGGCACTGGTCTCGGTATGGCGGCATTGATCTCCCATAGCGATGGCTATCATGTACTGGATACTGAAGGCGGTCACGCTGATTTTGCCCCTGTGGGCCAGCGTCAGATGGATGTCTTGACCTGTTTGCGGCAGAGTTTTAAGCGCGTATCTCTAGAGCGTGTGCTGTCAGGTAAAGGCATAGTCAATATTTACAACGCTATCTGTCAGATGGAAGCCACTGATCCAAGCTTAACTACGCCTCCGGATGTCGTGGCAGCAGCGCTGGCTAACAGCAACCCCCAAGCGCTTACCGCGCTGGATACTTTTTGTGAATCCATGGGTGCAGCAGCGGGCAATCTGGCCCTGACCCTTGGTGCCAAGGGCGGTATTTATATTGCCGGTGGTGTGGTTCCGCGATTCCGTGAATTTTTTGTGAACAGCGGATTCCGTGAAAAGTTTGAAGATAAGGGCCGTTTTGCCTCTTATTTAGAACCTATCCCTGTCTATCTAGTGACGCGCAATAACCTCGGTTTGTTGGGCGCGGCGAAAAAGCTGCAGAACACATAGTTGACCAACACTTAATTACAGAATATTTAAATACAGAGCATTATAAAAAACACTTAAGGAGTGATCAGTGCGAGATCTTTTGGCCGGTAATACGGTAATCCCAGTAATTGTTATCGATCGTGTAGAAGATGCTGTGCCGTTGGCAAAAGCGCTTATTGCAGGTGGTTTGAATGTGCTTGAAGTGACCCTGAGAACTGCAGCAGCTGTAGAGGGCATTCGCCAAATCATAGAACATGTTCCCGGCGCTATTGTGGGTACTGGAACCGTTTGTAGCGCTGATCAGGTTAAGCTCTCAGAAGATCTGGGTTGTCAGTTTATGGTCTCTCCAGGTAGCACCGACAAGCTTTTAGCTGCAGCCGCTGATTCGTCCATTGGTCTGTTGCCAGGTATCTCTTCAGCCAGCGAAATGATGCGTTGCATGGAACAGGGCTATCGCGACTTTAAATTTTTCCCTGCTGAAGCTGCAGGGGGTTCAGCCATGATCAAATCTCTGTACGGTCCCTTTAGCGAAGCACGAATTTGCCCCACTGGCGGCATTGGCCTGCATAATGTCATGGAATATCTTAACCTGCCAAATGTACTATGTGTCGGTGGCTCTTGGATCTGTCCTGCGCAGTTAGTGCGCGATCAGCGCTGGGACGAAATTGAGCAGTTGGCCCGAGAGGCCAGCCTGCTGGGTCAGTGATAAAAAAAATAAAAATTAACAGCATTTTGGCTTAGCTTTTTGTTATAACGAAATGCTGCAAATGGGAGCTTAATGATGAATAACAATATTGATTTGGTACTCTTTGGTGCAAAGGGCGACCTCTCTGAGCGCAAGTTATTTCCTGCGCTCTATCAGTTGGACCGTGCTGGCTTGCTGGGCGATAGCGTGCGTATTGCCGGCCTGGCTCGCCAGGATGTTAGCAGTAAAGAATTTATTGCTGAGGTTGAAGAAAACCTCAAAAAGCATATTCCTGAATCCGATTGGGAGGCTGCTACATGGCGCAAATTTAGTCGTCGTCTGAGCTATATGAAAGTCGATTTCTCCCATAAAAAAGATTTCCTGACACTCAAAGAGTGGCTGGTTGAAAAGCGCACCGCGATCTATTATCTGGCCACGCCACCGAGCCTGTACGGTTCTATCTGCAACCATTTGGATGCTGCTGGTTGTGTCGATAAGTTGGCGCGCATTGTCTTGGAAAAGCCCATCGGTAAAGATCTCGAAAGCTCGCGCGCAGTTAATGCCACCGTCGGTGAATATTTTGATGAGCGCAATATCTACCGCATTGATCACTACCTGGGCAAAGAAACAGTTCAGAATTTGCTGGCCCTGCGCTTTGCTAATCGTATGATCAACTCCCAGTGGGACAATACCTGTGTCGATAACGTGCAGATTACCGTTGCTGAAACTGTCGGTATCGAAGGCCGCTGGGGCTACTATGATAATGTAGGTCAGCTACGGGATATGATTCAGAATCACCTCCTGCAGCTGCTTTGTATGGTTGCAATGGAGCCGCCAAATTCACTCCAGGCAGATGAAATTCGCGCCGAGAAAGTTAAGATCCTGCGCGCACTAAAACCCATTGACAGCGAAAACGTTCTCGAGCAATCAGTGCGCGGACAATACTCCGCTGGCTGGATTGCTGGTGAGCCAGTGGTTGGCTATAAGGAAGAAGAGGGCAGTCAAGACAGTAGCAACGACACTGAAACCTTTGTTGCGCTAAAAGCCTATATCGACAACTGGCGTTGGGCTGGCGTGCCGTTTTATCTGCGTACCGGCAAGCGTATGCAGGACAAGGTGACTCAGGTGGTAATTACCTACAAGGAAATTCCCCATGCGATTTTTCCGGATAAAGGCGGTGATGCACAAAATCGCCTGATTATTCGCCTGCAGCCAAATGAAGGTATTGAGCTGGAGATGTTCTCCAAGAAGCAGAGCCTCAAAGAGCGCCTCAGTCTTGAGAAGCGCACCTTGAATCTGGACTTCTTTGATTCTTCTGGTGAGTCGCGAATTGCCGATGCCTACGAGCGCCTCTTTTTAGAGGTGATCAAAGGTGATCAGTGGCTATTTGTTAGTCGCGATGAAATTGAAGCCTCCTGGCGCTGGTGTGATCAGCTGTTGGATTCGTGGGCTGATAAGAACGTAGGTACCAAGACCTACAGCGCCGGTACCTGGGGCCCCTCCAAGGCCGACATGTTGATGGAAAAAGATCAGCGTAGCTGGTACGAAGCGTAAGCCAGGCAAGGGAAAAGGATGAATAGTATGTCGATGCATAAATTTGAAAATACCTCTGCACTGGATGCAGCGCTTACGGCTAAGGTCAGCGATCTGTTGAGTTATGCTATTGCGGCTGAAGGCAGTGCCTCTCTGGTTGTCTCTGGGGGGCGCACGCCAGTGGGTTTCTTTCATCTGTTGTCTCAGTGTCAACTGGATTGGTCAAAGGTCACTGTTGCCCTGGCTGATGAGCGCTGGGTCAATGCCGATCACGCGGCGAGTAATGAAAAGCTGGTGCGCGAAAACTTGCTGATCAATGAAGCTCATAAAGCTCAGTATCTGGCCCTTAAAACCGATGCTGAAAATGCCCTCGACGGCGAAGCTGAATGCCAGCGGCGCTTGAATGCGATGGGTCGCTTTACCGTGGTTATCTTAGGTATGGGTGACGACGGCCATACCGCCTCATTGTTCCCTGGCTCCGAGGCTTTAGCGCGCGGTCTGGACATGCATTCCGGCGCAGACTGTATTGCGGTTACGCCACTGGACGCTCCTCATCAGCGCATGAGCATGACTTTACCGCGACTATTGAATACTGAGTCTCTGGTGATTCATATCAGTGGTGCCAGCAAGCAGCAGGTACTGACTCAGGCCACTGCTGGTGATGATGTAATGGAACTGCCGATTCGGGCGATCTTACAACAGCAGCACACCCCAGTATCGATCTACTGGGCTCAGTAAGTTTCTATAAATTTTTAAGTGCAATATCCTCTGCTAGCTCAGAGCCTGATATGGAGGTCAGGTTCTGTGACTAGCAAAAAAAACGTAACACAAATCCCAGCCTGAGTTTAAATTTCACACTCAAATACGCAGTGCCTTACTTCCTCCCCACCCTCTGTATAGAGCGTTTGTGCACTACCTCTGATCAATATCATCTAGCCTGTAATATGAGTATTTGTTCCTGTTTTTAGCATTGCTATTTGGATTAGGCTTGCGCCGCCTCGAAGGAAAAGGGGCTATCTAAAAACAATATAAATAAGGAAAATTATTATGGCTCTTGCCCATGCAATTAGTAAAAATTCACTCTCACTAGGAGTTGCGCAGACCTCCTACAAAGAAAATGTTGTGGCTGTGAATACACTGGTCACCAGCGTTTTGTCATCAAGTTTACCGACCCTCAATACTAATCCCCCGGATTGGAAAGACTTTACCACGGCTTTTGAGGCAGCTGATGCCGGGGCGCTAACTTGGGTTAACAATGTTATGGCACGACTGTTAAATGTGCCCGACGAAGTGCAAAGTTACAACGCTACGATTACCCAGCTGTTAGCCGATGCCAAAAGTCAGGCCATGACTCTTGAAGCTGACCCAAGCAATAAAGCTGCACTGCAAGCACTGAATGCCGACCTGACTAATGTGAACAATACATTGAGTTTGGTAGTGACTTTTATCAGTGGTGCGCTGACTGCGGTTAAAAACTTCAAAGAGGAGCTGCCAACACTGGCTGCCAACCTGCAGACTATTGCCACTAAGTCAGCTGTAGACGCAAAGGCTGATCAGGCTCAAATCGATAAACTCAATGCTGACATAGATACCCTTAAAGCTGAGATTAAGAGCCTTACGGCTTCCATAGTGGCTCTGGCCATTGTCGATGGTATAGCGTTAACTCTGGGGATAGTTGCAACCATCGCAGCCTTCCCTGAAGGAGCGCTGGTGTGGTTTGTGCTCGGTCCAGCAGTGATTGCAGCAACCGCTGTTATCGCCATTGATGGCGTTAAAATCAAGGCCGATAACGACCTTATTAAGTCAGATGAAAGTCAGATCACTGGTTTGACTGCTGATGTTGCAGCGTTACAGATTCTGTCGAAAAACTTTACTGCTATGTCTACTGAAGCCAACGATATCGAGACTAATCTGCAATCCATTCTAGCTGAATGGCAGACTCTGGAGTCGGATGTGGCCTTGGCTGTTAACGATATTAAACTTGCGGTTACCGATGCAGGATCGGCTAACTTTACTGCTGTGGCCTCAGATATAGATGATGCCATCGTCGAATGGGCTGCTGCCTACAAGCAGGCTGGCGATTTGCATCTTGAGCTCAATGTTAATAATGCTCAGTTGGACGTGGGTATGACTCAGGCTCAGGTTTTAGCCGCAACCGCCGCTGCACCAACTGTGGATATCATTACCTATTACAATCAGGTTCAGAACGTCCAAGCTAAAGCTACAGTTAAGGCAGAAGCTATAGCCTGATCAGTGGAATTGTTTTCAAAGAGTAGTAATAAAGAGTGTCTAAAAGGGCCGGGAGACTGGCCCTTTTTTATTGCCTATCCAGTACCGAAAAGACTTTGGTAGATGGCTATTGAGCAGAGTATTGAGTAGAGTATTGAGCAGAGGAGCGCAATTTAAATTAAGTGGCCATCCATGGCCTGGAAGAGACGGTTTTTCTTGCTGGCTACTGAATAACGTCGCCAACTCGAACAATTTTCAAGGTGTTTGTGCCGCCGTGCACATTGACAAAGTCCCCTTTGGTAATCAGCACTAGATCGCCATCAGAAACAGCGTTGTGCTCGCGCAATGTTTCCACTGCACGGTGATTAACCTCTGATGGGTTTAGCGCTGAAGCGTGAAAGGGCACTGGTATCACACCTTTGTAGAGTGCAGTGATTTCACAGGTGCCGAGCTTTTCTGCCATCGCGTAAATTGGCAGTGAAGAGGTAATGCGCGACATGATCAGTGGCGCAAAGCCAGTTGCGGTCATACAGATAACCGCTTTAACGCCTTCAAGGTGATTGGCTACATACATGGCTGCCAGAGCTAGAGACTCATCTATGCTGGCAAAGGTCTGATCAATTCTGTGCTTGGAGCGCTGTGCCAGGGGATGCAGTTCAGCACCCTCAATGATTCGCACCATGGCTTTTACGGTTTCAACCGGGTACATGCCCACTGCAGTTTCTGCCGAGAGCATTACGGCATCAGTGCCGTCGAGCACGGCATTGGCCACATCGAATACTTCTGCGCGGGTAGGGGTCGAAGCGGTAATCATTGACTCCATCATCTGGGTGGCAGTGATAACAACTTTGTTAGCAGCATTGGCGGCTTCAATAAGCTGCTTCTGCACAGCCACTAGATTGGCATCGCCAATTTCAACACCGAGATCGCCGCGGGCCACCATCACGCCATCGGCGCTGGCAATAATGCCGGGCAAAAACTCGTCGGTGATAGCTTCGGCACGTTCGATTTTGGCAATAATGTGCGCACCGCTGCCGGCTGCAACCAGCAGTTCGCGAGTCTCTTCAATATCGTCTTTCGAGCGCACAAAGGAGATCGCCAGATAATCGGTTTTCAATGACGCAGCGGTTTTAATGTCCGCCTTGTCTTTCTCGGTGAGCGCCGGAGCGGAGAGACCGCCACCGAATTTGTTCACACCTTTTTTACTTGATAACACACCACCTTGAACTACCCGACAGGTGACTGAGTGAGGGTTGCGTGATTCGACCAAAAAGGTCATACGGCCGTCGTCTAACAGCAGGGTGTCGCCAGCATTGATATCGTTAAGCAGGTCGCTATCTATATGAACGCCATCTTGGCTCCCTGAATCAACATCGATCTGGCTGTTGAGTACAAAGCTATCATTTTCTGCCAAGTTGATTTTCATATCATTGAGAAAGCTGCCGATACGAATTTTCGGACCCTGCATATCGCAGAGAATGCCAACGGGGGTTTTCAGCTCGAGCGCGATTTCGCGAATCATGGCAGCGCGCATGGAATGCTCTTCGGCGCTGCCATGTGAGAAGTTCAGGCGGAAGACATTAACACCGGCAAGAATAAGCCCGCGAATACCCTGTTCATGGTGTGTAGCGGGGCCGAGTGTGGCGAGAATCTTGGTTCTACGCGGCATCTTTTTGCTCCGCAGCACTAGCTAACAGTACTAGGGAGTTGTCGAGCATGCGGTTGGAGAAGCCCCACTCATTGTCATACCAGGCCATTACCTTAACCAGCGAGCCATTGACGCGTGTTTGGGTGGCATCGAAGTTACAGGAGAAGGGGGTGTGATTAAAGTCTACAGATACCAGTGGCTTGTCGTTGTAGCAAAGCACGGATTTGAGCGCGCCCTGAGATGCTTTAAGCAGCAGTTCGTTGACTTCTTCAACTGTAGTCTCGCGGCCAGCATTAAATGTGAGATCAACCAGTGACACATTAATAGTGGGTACACGCACGGCTAAGCCATCTAGCTTGCCGGCCAGCTCTGGCAGCACCAAGCCAATCGCTACTGCGGCACCAGTCTTGGTTGGGATCATTGATTGAGTGGCGGATCTAGAGCGGTAGACATCTGAATGACAGACGTCACTGAGCTGCTGGTCGTTGGTATAGGCGTGTACTGTGGTCATGTAACCGCTGAGGATACCAATGCTCTCCTGCAGAGGCTGCACCATGGGTGCCAAGCAGTTAGTGGTACAAGAGGCGTTTGAAATAATCTCTTGAGAGCCATCCAGAACATGATCGTTGACGCCAAACACTATGGTTGCATCGGCATTTGCGCCAGGTGCTGAAATAATGACTTTCTTGGCGCCGGCTTCCAGGTGCAGCGCTGCTTTGTCGCGGCTAGTGAATACGCCAGTGCACTCGCAAACCAGATCAACATTTAAGTCAGACCATGGCAGGTCAGTTGGATTGCGTTCGCTCGACCAGTTGATTATGTCGCCATTAATAACGATGGCATTTTCTGTGACTTCAACCTGCTGGTTAAAGCGACCATGTACTGTATCGAACTGGAGCAGATGTGCGCTAATTTCGAGGCTGCCGAGATCATTGATCGCGACGATTTGGATTTTCTCGCGAAGCTCTGGACGTTCGTAGAGGGCGCGAACAATGTTGCGGCCGATGCGACCAAAACCGTTAATGGCGATTCTATACATGATGAAGCCTTTTTAAATGTAGTAAACTTACGCAAATTATAGGCTTTAATAAATTTTTAGGCAACGATAAGCCTGTTTTAGTAGGTAAAAGAACGCATTTCAGTGATTTTATTTGTCTCGGTCATGGTTCTGGTGAAATATTCTTACCAACTTTGGGATGAAAGCGGACATTGGCGCTTAAAAACCTTAAACTGACGGCCTCGATTACGGAACAAGACGAAAAGCTAAAGGGTTATAGCTATGCATTCACAAAATCTGATCAATATTATTTCTGATCAATTGCCCAATCTAAACAAGTCTGAGAGCAAAGTGGCGCGAGTGATTCTCGCGGACCCCGATAGCGCAACCAGATCCAGTATTGCGACCCTGGCCAAAGCCGCTGCGGTCAGCGAGCCCAGTGTCAATCGGTTTTGCAAGCGCTTCGATGCAGCGGGGTTTCCCGATTTCAAGCTCAAACTGGCAAAAGCTCTAGTGAGCGGTGTGCGTTTTGTTAACCGCAATGTGGATCCCGATGACGATGTCAGTAGCTACACGCCAAAGATCTTTGATGGCACGATTAATAATCTCGCTATGGTGCGTGACAAAATCAGCCATAGCCGCGTCAATCAGGTGGTGGATAAGCTAATTCAAGCCAAGCGTATCTACTTTTTTGGTGTCGGCGCTTCGGGTTCTGTGGCCAGAGACGCTGAAAATAAATTCTTTCGGTTTAATCTGCCGGTGTCTTTTCACGATGATGTATTAATGCAGCGCATGCTGGCCTCCACTGGCAGCACCGGGGATGTGTTCTTTTTTATCTCCCACACCGGGCGCACTAAAGAAGTGGTGGAAATCGCAGAGATTGCCAGAGCCAGTGGCTCAACGGTGATTGGCCTAACTGCACCGGATTCGCCGCTGGCGCAAGTCAGCAGTGTGACTCTGGATGTTGAGGTGCCGGAAAATACCGATGAGTACATGCCCATGACCTCGCGTATTGTTCATCTTGTGATCCTTGATGTGCTGGCCACCGGCGTAACTCTGCGTCGCGGGCCGGACTTTTTGCCCCATTTAGAGAAAATCAAGAATAGTCTTAAACCAACTCGATATCCGCGCACTAGCTAATCGACTAGGTGCGCTGATTTCGGTGCCTTTCTGATGTCGATTATCAGGTTTTGCAAATGTCCGCCATTCGCTATATAAACTTGAGCACAGTTGCTGCTTTCCACTAGACTATTCTCACACCGCAATCTAATTAACTATGTGAGGCTGTCGCTCAATGTCAGATTCCCCAACCCACCCAATTCCCCAGAAATGGTCCGATTCAGCTTGGATTGATGAAGCTACATATAAGGCTATGTATCGTCAGTCGGTAGATAATCCCAAGCAGTTTTGGGGCGATCAGGCGGCGCAGTTTTTAACTTGGGAAAAACCTTGGGAAACCGTTTGCCGCAGTGATATTGAACAGGGTCAGGCAGCCTGGTTTGAGGGTGGCAAGCTCAATGTGGCCGTTAACTGTATTGATCGTCACCTAGTTGATCGGGCAGATCAAACCGCGATTATCTGGGAGGGGGACGATCCTTCGGAGCATGCCCATATTAGCTACGCTCAACTCCACGAGCAAGTCTCTCGATTAGGCAATGTACTGCGTCAGCGGGGCGTCAAAAAAGGTGATCGGGTGTGTATCTATATGCCAATGATTCCTGAGGCAGCCTATGCCATGCTCGCCTGCGCCCGCATTGGTGCCGTGCACTCAGTGGTATTTGGAGGTTTTTCTCCGGAGGCGTTAAAAGACCGTATTCTCGATTCCGATTGCCAGGTCGTGATTACAGCGGATGAGGGCTTGCGTGCAGGCAAGGCTATTCCGCTTAAGGCCAACACTGACAGGGCCTTGGCAAACTGCCCCGATGTTCATACCTGCCTGGTTGTCCGTCGCACCGGCGGCACTATAGATTGGCAGCAGAGTCGAGATATCTGGTACCAAGAATCCATGGAGTCTGTTGCTCAAGACTGTGCGCCAGAAACTATGGATGCCGAAGATCCGCTGTTTATTCTCTACACCTCGGGCTCAACGGGTAAGCCCAAAGGCGTTGTCCATAGCACTGGTGGTTATCTGTTGATGGCTGCGATGACCCACAAATACACTTTCGACTATAAAGATGGCGATGTATTTTGGTGTACTGCAGATGTTGGTTGGGTCACTGGCCACAGTTATATTTTGTATGGTCCACTGTGCAATGGCGCTATCACGTTGATGTTTGAGGGCGTGCCGACCTATCCGGATGCCTCACGATTCTGGCAGGTTATCGACAAACATAAGGTCAATCAGTTTTACACTGCGCCAACCGCGATTAGATCTTTAATGGCCTGTGGCGATAGTTTTGTTAAGAGCAGTTCACGCAGCTCACTTAAGTTGCTCGGCACTGTGGGTGAGCCAATCAATCCTGAAGCGTGGGACTGGTATCACCGCGTGGTGGGAGAGTCTCGCTGTCCCATTGTCGACACCTGGTGGCAAACTGAGACCGGCGCTCATATGTTGACGCCGCTCCCCGGCGCTACAGCTCTAAAGCCCGGCTCTGCAACAAAGCCATTTTTTGGTGTGCAACCAGTATTGCTGGATGCCGAGAGTCGGGAAATTGATGGGCCAGGTGAAGGACTATTGATGATTAAAGCATCTTGGCCGAGTCAGATTCGCACTATTTATGGTGATCATCAGCGCTTTGTCGAGACCTACTTTAGACCCTATGCCGGCTATTATTTTACCGGCGACGGTGCACGGCGGGATGAGGATGGTTGCTACTGGATTACCGGTCGAGTTGATGATGTGCTAAATATTTCAGGCCATCGCATGGGTACTGCTGAGGTAGAGAGTGCTCTAGTGCTCCATGAAAAAATCGCAGAGGCTGCAGTCGTAGGCTATCCCCATGATGTTAAAGGTCAGGGCATTTACTGTTACGTCACGCCAATGAATGGCGTCGAGCCTGACGAAGAGTTGCGTCTAGAGTTGATCGCCCTCTGCGTTAAAGAAATTGGTCCGATCGCCAAGCCAGATATTATTCAGTGGGCTCCGGGGTTGCCCAAGACCCGTTCGGGGAAAATAATGCGACGCATCTTGCGCAAAGTCGCTGCCAGTGAGCTGGATAGCTTGGGTGATACCTCGACGCTGGCAGATCCTGCGGTAGTTGATGAGCTGATTGCCAGCCGAAAAAACAGATAAGGCCTGCCGATTTAAGCTGCTTGCTTCTGGATGATAAAAGATATATTGATATATCTTTAGCTGCGTAGTTATACTAGGGCTCAAATTTGTCTGGGTCTGCTCTCGGTCGGAGGAGCTATTGATAGCGCACTAAGCTAGTGCCTGAATAGTGCTATAAGTCTTATGCGTAATTTTTTCTTTATATTGCTCTGCCTATCTCTGGTATACGGAATACTACTTATTCTTCCCGGCTACAGTGGCGTGCACTCTATTCCGTTCTACCAAAGTCAAAGCTTCAATAATATTGCCCATGGCACCGGTCGCGAACTGGTACCGGGTAATACGCTGGAGGGTGCTATCAATGCTGTGGCCGTAGGCGCAGATATTATTGAACTCGATGTCCATTTGACGCTGGATAAAATAGTTGTACTTAGGCATGATGCAAGTATTGATACCACGACCAATGGCAGTGGTTATATTTCCGATATGACATTGTCAGAACTGCAAGCTTTTGATGTAGGGTTTCATGAATATGACTACCCAACAAAGCTAGCTGTCGCAGGTATACGCATAGCCTCTCTGGAATCACTTTTTAAAGCCCTTCCGGACACGCGGTTTCTAATTGAATTAAAACCCGATGACAGAGAGACCGGTGTTCAGTTATGTCGGTTGGTGCTGGCTTATGGCTTACAGAATCAGGTACTAGTGGGGTCTTTTTACTCCTCGGTACTTGAGACTTTTCGTCAAGCTTGTCCTGAGGTACCAACTTCTCTTGGAGAAGAGGAGGCGCGGGCGATGGTTTTGTTGAGCTGGATGGGCCTAGCACACCTTTATAAGCCGCCCGGCTACTCAGTGCAATTGCCATTTGAATACTACGGTGTACCACTGATTTCCAAATCGTTAATTAGAGCCGCAGACGAACTCAATTTGGCAGTCGATGTTTGGACGGTTAATGATCCACAAAAAATGCTAAAACTGATTGAACTCGGTGTTGACGGTATTATTACCGATAGGCCCGATATTTTGCAGGCTATTGATATCTAAATAGAAAAATTATGTTAAGTGTAATTAATAAACTGGAAAGACTCTTAAAACTCGACTAAAAACAATACATCAATGGATAGTAAAGCAGTTCATAATTGCCGAATGAGAGAATCTATGAGTACAGAGCTAGCACGATTAATGAAGCAAGAAGGCATTTCTCAAAGTGCGCTTTCGCGAGCCACTGGAGTTCCCCAGCCGACGATTAATCGCATTCTCAGTCAGGTCACCCAAGATCCACGGCGTGACTCAATGATTAGTATCGCCAACTATTTTGGTGTGGCCGTAGAATCCCTCTATGGCAGTTCAGCTGCTCAGAAATCGACAAAGAAAGACCCGAAAGCCGTTGAGGATGTATTCAATAGAATATTGGGGCTATCTAAAGCTGACCGAAAAGCCTTATTTTCTCAGGTCGCTGAAAAATTTAATGGCGATGCATAGGCCCTAGAGACGCAACGTTTTTAATGCTTCAGGTTTATTGGGGCAGGAGGTTTTTGCCTCACTAGACTGAACTCTCAAGGTCTCTTAAGTTATTTTTTTGCTGCGGCGATCTCTTTAATTGCTGTCTCCAGTAATTCAAACAATTCTTCTCGATCAGTGCTATCAAATTTGTTTAACAGCACTTTAAAATTCACGAGCCCCGCATTAAACTGTTTTTCAAGTTCGGCTGCGCTAATAACCACTCTGTTGATAGAATCCAAATCATTACGTTGCATATGTGGTCCTGCTTTTTTTGAGCGTCTCTGCATGGGTCTCCGCTATCGGCTTACATGTCTCGTTCTTATCATTTTATTCATTTTTTAATAAAACTTAAAGGGGGTACTCTCAAGAGGCACGCCTTTAACCTTAGCTGGGTTAAGGTTTTTTTAGCTGTTCTTTACTTCTGCAACCCTGTATAAGTGAGCGTTTAGTCATTGATATAAGTGTAATTATGGATGCGGTATTTTGGTTGTCGGTGACAATGGCATGCTTATTGGGAGCCATGTCCCCCGGCCCTAGCTTAGCCGTGATCGGCAGTCTGACTCTGAATCATGGTCGCCTCTCAGGGATGATTGGGGCGGTAGCTCATGGGTTAGCTATAATGGCTTTTGCACTGCTTACGGCACTTGGCCTAGTCGGTCTATTGAGTCGTTATGAAATCGCTTTTAATCTACTGCAACTAGCTGGTTGTCTCTATTTAGTCTGGATGGCGACGAAGTTACTTTTTGCTACTCCCAATAAAGCCCCTAACAGAGCCCTTGATCAAGATCTCAGCCAAAACGCTGACACATCAAGTTCAGTAGCTGGCCCAAAATGGGCCGCTGCCCGCGATGGATTTTTAATCGCTCTGGTCAATCCTAAAATTATTCTTTTTTTTAGCGCATTATTTAGTCAGTTTGTCAGCGTTGACAGCGTATTTTGGGTGAAGTTGGTTATGGCTGCGATTGCCGGAACTGTCGATGCACTTTGGTATATGTTTGTGGCAGTGGTTATCTCTCGACCGGATAGCCTACTTCGATATCAGCAGACCGGTACTTGGCTGAATAAGCTTTTTGCTCTGTTGCTGTTGTTTATTGTGGCTGGATTTTTTGTTGATTTGGCTGCTTAAGTTTCTCTTCAACTCATGCGGCAACTAATGTCGCGACCAGCCAAGCTAATCTAGAGTCCGATACTTCGCGTAATGCCCCTGAGAGTGTAAAAATGTTGCCGCTGAGGGATTTGCTTCAGGTTAGTATCTTTGCAGGCTAAAGAATCGACCAGAGAGAAAGCCAAATATCCCGTCAATATTGAATCCCACAGGTAATTCGAGTGAAGACAACCTACAAAAATATCTATAAATTGGCGGCTAAAAACCGCGGTGGTGTCGAGCAACTGGAAGCCAGTTTGCCGCGTCCAAGAAGTTCAGAGCAGCTGGCGGCCCAAGGGGATGATCGCTATCTGTCGATGATGACTCGCTGTGTGTTCCGCGCCGGCTTCGTTTGGAGAGTTATCGATAACAAATGGCCTGGCTTTGAGGAGGCTTTCTCCAAGTTTAATCCCCTAGCCATCGCCCATTTCAGTGATGAAAAGCTTGAGGAGCTGGGTAAAGATACGCGCATAGTGCGTAACTTCACGAAGATTGTTTCTGTGCGCCACAATGCGATGTATGTGCTGGATAAGCAGCATAGTCACGGTAGCTTCGGCAAATTTATTGCCGACTGGCCAGAGAATGATATTGTTGGTTTGTGGTTAGAACTGAAAAAAAATGGTTCGCGACTGGGTGGTAACTCAGGCCCGGGAATGTTGCGCAGCATGGGTAAGGATACCTTTCTTCTAACTCAAGATGTCAGCGATGCGCTGGTCAACCAAGGGCTAATGAAAAAATTCAGTCCTACGGCCCAGCGAGATTTGCGCCTGGTGGAGCAGGTGTTTGCCGATCTTCGCGAGCAGTCGGGTCGCTCCCTGTGTGAGCTTAGTCGGATACTTGCTTTTACCGTTTAGTGTTCTTGATAGCTCGTCCAATGGACTTCTTGGACGCCAAGGCATGACATACCTCAAGTGTAAGCAGGTTTTACTGCTAGCTGAGAAAAAAGTTCTGCAGGGAATGTATCTTGCTCAGAAGCGATGCTATCATAATCTCGTTATCCTAAGGGGCGGCCGTGTTCAGTGGCCTGAGAAGTACCCTTTGAACCTGATCCGGATTATGCCGGCGTAGGAATAGGAATTCTTGACCGTCACCTTTCTTCGTCTTTTGTCTCCGGGTCTCCTTAACTTTTCATACTGTTACTGAGGCTCTATATGAACCGCTATAAAATAATTACCCCAATCTCCACTTTGCTTGCCGCAGCTTTGGCTGGCTTGTCGACATCTGTGATATCCGATTCAGTACTACCCGGGAGCGCAATTGAAGAGATTATTGTCACCTCTGATTTTCGTGACACCACCCTGTTGCAAACTCCTGCCAGTGTCACCGTTTTCGATAGCGCAGCCATAGCTCAGCGCCAGGCAAGACATCTAGAGCAGGTGCTCAATTTAGCGCCGAATGTTAATTTTTCTAGCGGTGCTTCCCGCGGGCGCTTTATTCAGATTCGCGGTATTGGCGAGCGCAGTCAGTTTATCGAGCCGTTAAACCCCTCTGTGGGAACATTGGTCGATGGCATTGATTTTACCGGTATTGCCGGTGCGGCAACGACCATGGATATAGCGCAGATCGAGATACTAAGGGGTCCTCAGGGTACGCTCTACGGCGCCAATGCACTGGCAGGTCTGATTAATATTAGATCCAACCAGCCCAGCGAACAGCTACAGGGCAATATGCAAGTCTCTGTCGGCGATTACGACACGCGCACTGTCAGTGCAGCAGTGGGTGGGCCGATCAGCGAATCTCTGGGTTACCGAATTGCCGTGCAACAACACAGTAGCGACGGCTATATAGAGAATGATTTTCTCAAGCGCGATGACACCAACAATATTGATGAACTCAGTCTTCGTACCATTTTAGATTGGCAGGTCAGTGATGATCTGGATCTAAAATTGACCCTGTTCCATGTTGATGCGGATAATGGTTACGATGCTTTTTCACTGGATAACACTCGTCATACACTCTCAGATATGCCTGGGCATGATCGCCATAAAGCTACGGCTGCGGCAGTAGAGAGTAGCTGGCAGGGCGCGGATAATTTCAATGTGGTTAGCTTGGTGAGTTTTGCCGACAATGATCTCGAATACGGTTATGACGAGGACTGGGCATTTCCCGATATCTGCACTGGCGAGCCCTGTGAAGGGTGGGAGTACAACTCCACCGATAACTATAGTCGTCAGCGTGATAATGCCACTGTTGATATCAAACTGGTGTCAGAACCTGAAGCACGAATCTTAAATGGTAGTTCAGACTGGGTTGTTGGTATTTACTGGCGCGATCAGGATGAGCGGTTATTACGTCAACAAACCGATAAAGATAATTTCACCAGCGACTTTGATACAACCAATAAAGCCCTTTATGCTCAACTGGATACGCAGTTGTCTGAATCCCTGACGCTGATAAGTGGTCTGCGAATTGAGAACCGCGATGCAGCTTACAGTGACAGTGATTCCGTTGCCCATAGCGTCGACGAAAGCCTCTGGGGTGGACGTCTTGCTCTGCAATACCAGATCACGGCTAATCAAATGATGTATGGCTTGGTCTCTCGGGGCTATAAAGCCGGCGGTGTGAATAGTGACCCCGCTATAGCATCGCAGGACCGTGAGTTTGATACTGAGTTGATGTGGAATTTAGAGGCTGGTATTAAGGGGCAATGGTTAGATGATCGTCTGCAGGCGCAAGTGGCTGCCTTTTATCAAAAGCGCGATGATATTCAGATTAAGCAATCTTTGGTTCAGTCGCGAGACGACAGCAATGCGGTGGGTTTTACCGACTACTTTGGCAACGCTGCGAGCGGTGCGAACTACGGTGTTGAGGTGGAATTTAACTGGCTGGTGACGGACTCTCTGGTTTTGTTTGGCACTCTTGGTCTGTTGTCTGCTGATTATGACATCCCGCTTTCAGATGACCTTAACAATCGCCAGCAGGCTCAAGCGCCGGACTATCAGTTTGCTCTAGGTGGCAGCTATCAGGTTAATGCTAGTCTTTCCTTAAGCCTTGATGTTGAAGGCAAGGATAGGTTTTACCTTTCCTCGAGCCATAATGAGCAGACTCAGTCTTATGAGCTTGTTAACGCCCGGATAAACTATACTCTGGGCGGTTGGGAGTTGTCTCTCTGGGGCCGTAATCTTGCCGATAAAGAAGTGATTGTTCGGGGCTTTAATTTCGCAGGTTTCACGGGCAATGAGTTTTATGGAAATGACCCACGTAAATTTTATGCCACAGAGGGTTACTATCAGCTGGGCGAGCCTCGCATATTCGGCATCAGCGGCCAATACGACTTTTAACCGCCTCATGAAAAGGAGCTTTATATGCAGGTGACAATCGATATCAGCATGTATCCCAACCGGGAGGATTTTATTCCTCCCATTGATGGGTTTATTGAAAAGATTAATCAGTTTGATAATCTGGAGATCATTACATTCCCCACCAGCACAGTGGTGCAGGGTGAATATAAACACGCGATGAACGCTGTGCAGGAAACCATCGCCGCCTGCTATTTAGAATTTAATATGGCTGTTTATGTGGCGAAAATTATCCCTGGTTACGAGGCGCTATAAGCCATGTTTAATTGGGTAAATCTTGAGACTGTGGCGGTAGCCTTGGCCATCGCTTATCTGCTTCTCGCCATTAAAGAGAATAGCCTCTGTTGGTACTGCGCATTCTTCAGCACCGCAATCTATGTATGGATTTTTGGCGATGTCAGCCTCTATATGGAGTCTGCACTGAATATCTTTTATATGGCTATGGCAGTCTATGGCTGGTATCAGTGGCAGCGAGGCGGTGAGCAAAATAGCGGTCTGAGTATTTCACGTTGGAATCCCAGGCAACATATCAATGCCATTTTTCTGATTGCTGTTGCCACTGCTGTCTCAGGATATTTGCTGGCTAACAATAGCGATGCGCGACTGCCCTATCTGGATTCTTTTACCACCTGGGGAGCGGTTTTGACCACGGTGATGGTGGCGCGCAAAGTGATCGATAATTGGCTCTACTGGATTGTCATCAACAGTGCCTCAATCTATCTCTACTGGGATCGTGAACTCTATCAAACCGTGGCGCTCTTATTGTTGTACATGGTACTGTCGGTAATGGGTTACCGTTTTTGGCTGAAGAGTTTGCAGCAGCAAAATCTTGCCGCAAAGTCACTTGTCGATGAGGTTCAGCCATCTGTCTATGCAACTGCTTCAGCAAACTCTCGCTAACTGGCGCCAGTGGAATACTGGCCGCGGTGAATTAACTGCGCAGCCGACACTGGTGCGAGAATTGATTGGTGGCCGCACCAACCGTTCCTTTCTGGTCGCTCAGGATGACTTTAAAGCGGTGGTGAGAATTAATGCCCTGAACGGCGCTAGTCTGGGTATTGATCGCAAGCGGGAAGGATTAATTCTCGAATTGTTACAGCCAACTGGCGCCGTGCCAAAAGTACTTTTCCGCACCGATCAAGTATTGGTGAGTGTTTTCCATAAAGGTCGCCAATGGCGTGAAGAGGACAGTCGCAGTACGCAGCAAATGGCTGCATTGAATCAGCTTTTGCAGCGTATTCAGAATGTGAAAATTACTCAGTTACAGCGGCGTAATTATGTTCAGTACTGCCAGGCGTATATTGATCAGTTAGGCAGTGCCTTCGCCATCGAGGGGCTGCAGCAAACCATACTCACCGCGGCTGCGGCGATTGATGCTGCAGACTGGCCAGCGGTTATTTGCCATCACGATCTGGTGCCGGAAAATATTCTGGTTACCGCGGATGGGCTGATTGTTCTCGACTGGGAATATGCTGCATTGGGTCATCCGGCCTTGGATGCATTGCGATTTCATAAAACCAATCTGCCCTCTAGCTGCGTAGACACTGGGGTGAGGCCGGGTAGGTTAAATGAGAGTTTAAGACAGCTGGCAATTTTACTCCGCGGCATGGATGATCTCTGGTCATTGGTACAAAATGAACTTTCTGAGGAAGCATATGAGCAAAGCACTTGACCCACCGAAGGCACTTAACCCGCTAACGGCAGAAGAAAAGTATGTTATTCAAGACAAGGGCACCGAGCGACCCTTTGTTGGCGAGTACACTGACACTGCGGATAGCGGCCTGTATATTTGCAAGCAGTGCGATGCGCCGCTGTATAATTCGGCAGACAAGTTTCCTTCACATTGCGGCTGGCCGAGTTTTGATGATGAGATTGAAGGTGCAGTGCGTCGTGAAGTCGACCGCGACGGTATGCGCACAGAAATTCTCTGCGCTGTCTGTGATGGGCACCTAGGTCATGTGTTTGCCGGTGAAGGTTATACAGAAAAGAACATTCGCCACTGTGTGAATTCTATTTCGATGAAGTTTATTGCCCGCTAATTTCTGTCTTTTAGTCGAACTCAAACAGGTCGTTTTATTAGATCCATTAATAGCCCTGTGTTGAGCACCATCCTGTGTATCTTCTAGTGCTGATACCGCCTTCCTCCCTACCACAGCCTAGCCCAGAGGCATAGCATTTATAGGTGTTTTCCTGTAGCATGCGCGCCATTCAAAGGGGCCACTCAATTTCGAGCTACGCCCATTCGCAAAAAGACACCTTATGACCACCTTTAAAGACCTGGGCCTATCGGCCCCGATTCTCAAAGCCGTTACCGCGCAGGGCTACGACACACCTTCACCGATTCAGGAAAAAGCTATACCTGCAGTCCTCGATGGCCGCGATGTGATGGCTGCTGCCCAGACCGGCACCGGGAAAACTGCAGGTTTTACCCTGCCGATACTGCAAATTCTCAGCGCCGGTAAGCGCGCTCAACCAAACCAGGCGCGCACTCTGATCCTGACCCCCACGCGCGAGCTAGCGGCTCAGGTTGGTGAGAGCGTTGCCACCTACGGCAAACATATGTCGCTATCTTCAGCAGTGGTTTTTGGTGGTGTAAAAATTAATCCGCAGATGATGAAATTGCGTCGCGGTGTGGATGTATTAATCGCCACTCCCGGTCGGCTGATGGATCTCTACAGTCAGGGCGCGGTAAAGTTTACTCACCTAGAAGTACTGGTGTTAGATGAAGCTGATCGCATGTTGGATATGGGTTTTATCCACGATATTAAGCGTATTATCAGTCTGTTACCTAGACGTCGTCAGAACCTGATGTTCTCGGCAACCTTCTCCGACGATATTCGCAAGCTGGCCAAAGGGCTGGTGCACAATCCACTGGAAATTTCGGTAACGCCGCGCAATGCCACGGCGCCAACAGTTAGTCAGTCAGTTTACACCGTCGACAAAAAACAAAAAGCCGCCGTACTGACTCGCCTGATTCACGATAATAGCTGGGGTCAGGCACTGGTTTTCACCAAGACCAAGCACGGCGCCAACAAGCTGACAAAACATCTAGAGTCCGAGGGCATTGTCGCTGCAGCGATTCACGGCAATAAAAGTCAGGGTGCGCGCACCAAAGCACTGGCTGGTTTTAAGGCCGGTGAGATTCGCATTCTGGTGGCCACTGATATCGCCGCTCGCGGTTTGGATATCGAACAGCTGCCACAGGTGGTCAACTTTGATCTGCCCAATGTCGCTGAGGACTATGTTCACCGTATTGGCCGCACCGGCCGCGCCGGTGCTACGGGTACAGCTATCTCATTGGTTAGTGCCGATGAAGTGGATCTGCTCTCGGATATCGAGCGCCTGACTCAGAAATTATTGCCCCGTGAAGTGATGGACGGTTTTGAGCCGGTTCATGATGTGCCGGAAACTAATCTTGATCGGCCGGTTAGGTCTAACAAACAGCGCAAGGCGCTGAACAGTGAAACTAATAGCCGCGGCAAGAGCAAGCCGGATCCAAGAGTTAAGCGTGCTAGCACCTTTTCTCATGGCCCTAAGCCCGGTGCCAAACGCAAAACTGGTGGTGGTTCTCATGATGGGCAGCGTCAAGCTCCTCGAGATGGTAACCGAGATGGCAATCGCACCCGCGGCGAAGAGCGTCCAGCTGCTCAGGGCGAAGCCCGTCGTGCAGCATCGCCACAGGGCGGTCGCGCTAGTGGCCCCTACGCAAAAAGCCCCGGCGCTAACGGTAACGGTGCGGGAAATCGCGGCGGCGGCACTGAAAGTCGCGGCGGCAATCGCAGTGCCAGACCTGCACCACGGAGTGATGCACCTCGAAGCAATAGTCGTCCGCAACACCGCAGCCCGCGGGGCTAAGCTTTTTTGAATTAGAAAATCTCTATCTTATCCGCAACGATTAATAAGCGATTATTAGGCGCTGCGGATTTATTCGTTACAGCAATTGAGTATTAAAATGTTTGAGCTTCGTCCCAGTCGAGTTATCTCCTATAGAAACGATCTATTATCCGGTCTCACCGTTGCCTTGGCATTGGTGCCAGAGGCAGTGGCCTTTGCCTTTGTCGCCGGTGTTGAACCTCTAGTCGGTCTTTACGCTGCCTTTATGGTTGGCCTGATCACTGCCTGTATTGGCGGTCGTCCCGGCATGATCTCAGGTGCCACTGGTGCACTCGCGGTGGTGATGGTGACATTGGTTGCTGACCACGGTGTTGAGTATCTGTTTATGACTGTGGTGCTGATGGGCTTTTTGCAAATCCTCGCCGGCCTGTTCAAACTGGGCAAGTTTATTCGCATGGTGCCGCACCCGGTTATGCTGGGTTTTGTTAACGGCTTAGCAATTGTGATTTTCCTCGCCCAGCTGAGTCAGTTTGGCGTTGCCGGCGAGCCTGGTTGGCTTGAAGGCACTCGTATGCAGGGCTCGATTATAGATGTAGCCTGGATGACTGGCGAAGCGCTCTATACTTTGCTCGGTTTAGTGGTTCTGACCATGGCGATTATTCACTTGCTGCCACGCTTCACCAAAGCGCTGCCTTCATCTCTCGTGGCGATTGTCACTGTGACGCTGATCGTGATGTATTTTGATGTGGACACCAAAGTGGTTGGCGACGTTGCCTCTATTGCCGGCGGTCTGCCAAGCTTTCATATTCCAATGGTGCCGTTTACCTTTGAAACCCTTTTTATTATCTTGCCTTACGCGATTATTTTGGCCGCTATTGGCCTGATCGAATCACTACTGACATTGCGCCTAATCGACGAGATCACTGAGACCCGCGGACAGGGTAATCGCGAATGTATCGGCCAGGGCGTTGCCAATACAGTGACCGGTTTATTTGGCGGTATGGGCGGTTGCGCGATGATTGGTCAGAGCATGATTAATGTGAACTCTGGTGGACGTGGTCGTCTGTCGGGTATTACTGCAGCTGTTTCTCTGTTGCTGTTTATTCTGGTGGGCTCTGCACTCATTGAAATTATTCCATTGGCCGCTCTGATCGGCGTCATGTTTATCGTTGTGATCGGCACCTTTGAGTGGAGTAGTTTCCGCATTATGGGCAAGGTGCCACGCAGTGATGCACTGATTCTAGTGTTGGTCTCTGGGGTTACCGTGGCAACGGATCTGGCTGTTGCAGTAGTGGTAGGCGTAATTGTTTCGGCCTTGGTGTTTGCCTGGGAGCATGCGAAATTTATCCGTATCGAAGCCCGCGAAGATCACAAAGGGTCGACGGTTTATGCCGTTACTGGTCCGCTGTTTTTTGGTTCCGTGACCTCATTTCTCGATCGCTTTGATCCGAAGCAGGACAATGACGATGTGGTAATTGATTTTGCTCGCTCGCGAGTAGCTGACCACTCTGGTCTCGAAGCCATTGATACATTAGCTGATCGCTATTTGAGTGCAGGCAAAACATTGCATTTGGTTCACCTTAGCGATGAGTGCCGCAAGCTGTTGAAGAAAGCGGGCAATATGGTTGAGGTCAATGTTATCGAAGATCCCAAGTATTTTGTTGCCGAAGATTCTCTGGGCTAAGTTTTTTAGGTAAAGCCTGTAGGTTAGAGCCTCTTTTGGCCATCAGATTTAAGTCAAAAGAAGCCCACCTGGGTTGCAGCTGATACAAATTTTCAAAGTAATTATGCTAACCTCTAGCTAATAAAGGCTAGAGGAGAGCGTCGTGAATACTGTCTTATCCATCATCTTTTTACTGGTTGCCCTCGGGCTTCTGTGCCAGCCACTGGTTAACCGTTTCGCTCGACGTGTATTATCCATGCCATCCTGGCGCCCCTTTGTCTGGCTTAATCTGGCCATAGGAATCGGTCTTGTTATCTGGACTATTTCGGTTCCCGGTTGGGGGCAGAAAATTGAGTGGATAGTGGTTTTTATTATTGGTGCTAGTGCCATAATCAAAGGGCTCGGTCTCTGGGTCTTCCCCGAGTGGTCGAGGTCCCTCATGGAAAATTTTCTCGCCCGCTACTGGCTCTTTGTCCTGCCCCTGTCGCTTTTCTATTTTGCCCTGGCCGTATTTCTTTTTTGTCTTGGCTAACTGGTGCTTCTAACCAGTTAGGCGCTTATGGGTTGGTGACCACCAGGTAGCAGATCGGCTCCTTTTTTCCGCTGTTTTCTATGGCATGGGATAGATCGGCGCGATAGTGGGCCGAATCACCTTTGCTTAATTCGGTGCAGTTTTCTCCGGAAATTAATTTCCCCTGGCCACTGGTAATAGTGAG
>Ga0075467_10000658_pt1 | contig 28073 bp, 22 predicted proteins | sample DEB08_DNA_9_FD_75067 | JGI IMG/M metagenome (GOLD analysis project Ga0075467, IMG submission 75067) | Aqueous microbial communities from the Delaware River and Bay under freshwater to marine salinity gradient to study organic matter... | ecosystem: Environmental > Aquatic > Marine > Coastal ... | reverse complement strand
TCAATAGGGCAGGCCCACGTAATTCTCGGCCAATGCCTGTTGGGCCGCGCCGTTGTCGCGCAGGAACGCGATCTCGGCTTGTTGGATCTTGAGATCGAACGCCGACTGGGCGGGATAGCGGTGCATGAGGTTGGAAAACCACCAACTGAACCGCTCGGCCTTCCACACGCGGGCAAGGGCCTTTTCAGAATATCCATCTAGCCCGGCACGGTCGCCCGTTTCATAGAACTGGCGCAAACCATTATACAGGTAATGCACGTCCGACGCGGCGGTATTCAGGCCCTTCGCCCCCGTCGGAGGAACGATATGCGCCGCATCCCCGCAAAGGAACAAGCGACCCCATTGCATTGGTTCCGTCACGAATGACCGCAGCGGCGCGATCGATTTCTCGATGCTTGGGCCAGTCACCAGTGTGGCGGCCTGCGCGGCGGGAATGCGGCGCTTGAGTTCCTCCCAAAAGGCGGCATCTGTCCAGTCCTCGGGTTTGTCGGACAAGTCGCACTGGATATAGTAACGGCTCAGGTTCTTGTTGCGCATGGAGCAAAGCGCAAAACCCCGTTCGGAAGACGCATAGATGATTTCGTCGCTTACCGGCGGGGTCTCTGACAAGATGCCGAGCCAACCGAATGGATAGACTTTTTCGTATTCCCGCCGGACGTCCAACGGGATGGTCTGGCGGCTTACCCCGTGGAACCCATCGCATCCTGCGATGAAATCGCAGTCGATCCGGCGATCCTGTCCCGCAACACGATATGTGACGGACGGCGCATCGGACGTGGCATCGTGCACCACCACGTCTTCGGCGTTGAACTCCATCACGGCGCCAGCTTTTTCGCGTGCTTCATAAAGATCGCGTGTCACCTCGGTCTGGCCATAAACCATGACCGCGTGACCTGTGCGCGCGGTGAAATCGATGCGAAACATCTCTTCCCCATAGGAAATCAAGGTGCCGTCGTGGGGCAGACCTTCGCGCTCCATCCGGTCAGCGACGCCTGCCTCGCGCAGCAGTGCAAGCAACCCGCGTTCAAGCACTCCGGCGCGGATGCGGGACAGGACATAATCCTTGGTCTTGCGTTCCAGCATCACGCTGTCGATGCCACGGACATGCAGGAGTTGCGCCAGCAAAAGCCCTGACGGTCCCCCGCCAATAATGGCAACTTTGGTCTTCATGGGGGTCTCCGCTCCGTGCCTGACACAGATTAGCGGTCAGAAATGGCATGTAAATTGACAAATCATGGCGCATGATTTCAAGAATTGAAAAGTAATGGTCCCGCGCGCCCGTGTGATTTGGTCGAAACCCGGCCACCGACACCACAAGGTCGGGACTTGGTTGCCGTTCTGCGGTAAGGGGGGAGGGCGCCACAAGGCCGATTTGCTGCAACGCGTCACCGTGAATGGAGCGTCTGAACGTGAAGATTGAAAACCGCACCTTCGACGAACTTGCGCGCGGCGACACCCAGAGCCTGCGCCGCCTCTGCACGCAAGATGATCTGTTGGCCTTTGCGAACATTTCGGGGAACCACAACCCCATGCACATCTACGATGCGGATGGTGATGGCGACGGCCGCCCCGAAGCGATCATTCCCGGCATGTTCGTTGGCGCGCTGGTGTCGGCGGTCCTTGGCAATCTGCTGCCGGGCGCCGGAACGCTTTTTCGCGCCCAGAGCTTTGTTTTCCACGCCCGCGCCCACGCGGGGGATGAACTTGAAAGCCGGGTAACGGTCACGGACAAGAACGAACAGGATGGCACAGTGACTTTCGCGACGGAAGTGCGCCGCCCGGCCGATGATGCGCTGATCTTGTCCGGGGTCGCACAGGTTGAGGCACCGCGCCGCAAGCTGTCCTATTCCAGTCATGATCTTCCCGGTCTTATCGTTCAGCGGCACCGTCATTTCGAAAAGCTGTTGCAACGCGCAGAGCCCTTGCCGGCGCTTGTCACCGCCGTGGTCTGTCCGGAGGAGCCGAATTCCCTTGGCGGCGCATTGCTGGCGCGGGATCACACGTTGATCACCCCGATCCTTGTCGGCGATCCAGACCGGATTGCAGCAACGGCACGCGGCATGGGTGCCGACCTTGGTGGGATTGAAATTGTCGCCGTCGCGGACGAGGCCGCCGCAGCCCAACGCGCTGTTGCCTTGGTGCACGAGGGCAGGGCAGAGGCGTTGATGAAAGGCCACCTGCACACCGATGATTTGCTGCGCGCCGTGCTGAACAAGGCGACCGGACTGTGCACCGGGCGCAGGTTGACCCACGTGTTCGTCATGGACGTACCGGGGCTTAGCCATCCTTTGCTGGTGTCCGATGCGGCAATCAACATTGCGCCGGATCTGCGGACCAAGGTCGATATCGTGCAAAATGCGATTGATCTGGCGATTAGTATCGGCATTTCCGAACCCAAGGTCGGGGTGCTGTCCGCGGTCGAAACCGTCAATCCGGACATACCGTCGTCGCTTGATGCGGCTTTGCTATCGAAAATGGCCGAACGCGGCCAGATCAAGGGCGGATTGGTCGATGGCCCATTGGCCATGGACAATGCGGTCGATATCGCCGCCGCGCGGACAAAGGGGATCACTTCGGCGGTCGCGGGCCGGGCCGAGGTGCTGGTGGTGCCCAATATCGATGCAGGCAACATGTTGGCGAAACAATTGACCTATCTCAGCCATGCGGAAGCGGCGGGGTTGGTTCTGGGGGCGACTGTGCCGATTATCCTTAATTCCCGATCGGATGATGACATGGCGCGCCTTGCATCGTGCGCGGTGGCGGCGCTGCATCACTTCCGCCTGCGGGGCGTGGTCTAATGCGGCATGTGCTGGTTCTGAATGCCGGATCGTCGTCGTTGAAGTTTGGCCTTTATACCGCCGCAGTTGAACCCGGCCCCTTGGCCACAGGACTGGTCGAACGGATCGGTGGCATGGCCCGTATGCATCTGTATGACATGGATGGCGTGCGCTTGGCGCAAACAGACTTGCCCCCGGATCAGGCCGCCGATCACGGGGGCGCGTTGACCGCCGCCTTGGCAAAGATCAACCACAGGTTCCCCCAAGCCGACATCACGGCCGTCGGCCACCGTGTCGTTCATGGCGGGCTTGATTTTGTCACGCCAGTGCCGATCACGCCCGAGGTGCTGGCCCGACTGGCGCAATTCACCTCCTTTGCGCCATTGCACCAACCCCACAACCTTGCCGGGATCCGGGCGGCTCTGGCGGCCTTTCCGGCCGCCCGGCAGGTTGCCTGTTTCGATACCGCCTTTCACCGAGGCCATCCCTTTGTAAACGACACCTTCGCCTTGCCGCGGCAGTATTATGACAAGGGCGTGCGCCGCTACGGCTTTCACGGGCTGAGCTATGACTACATCGCGGGCAAGCTGGCGCAAATGGACCCGGCGCTGCATGCGGGGCGCGTGGTGGTGGCCCACTTGGGCAACGGGGCATCCATGTGTGGATTGCACGGGGGCCGTTCCATTGCATCATCCATGGGGTTCTCGGCGCTTGATGGGCTGCCGATGGGAACCAGATCGGGGCAATTGGACCCGGGCGTTGTCCTGTATCTGATGCAGGAAGAAGGACTGGACGCCGATGCGATCGCTGACCTGCTTTATCGGCGGTCGGGGCTTTTGGGGCTGTCGGGCATCAGCCATGACATGCGCACGCTCTTGGCGTCTGATGCGTTGCAGGCGCGTCAGGCAATCGACTATTTCTGCTTTCGGATACGCCGCGAACTGGGTGGATTGGCCGCCGCACTCAAGGGGTTGGACGGCGTTGTTTTCACCGGTGGTATCGGCGAAAACGCCGCCCCCATACGCGAACAGGTTTGTAGTGGTCTTGATTGGATAGGTATTCAGATTGATCCAGCCCGCAATGCCGCCAATGACCCCGTGATCAGCGTGCCGGAAGCCCGGGTGCGGGTTCTTGTCATTCCGACGAATGAAGAACTGGTCATCGCCCGCGCTGCGGTGTCGGTGGGGTGCCATTGACGAAACGCGCACATTACCCTTGGCGGGGCGATGACGACGCGCTTCACATTCTCAAACCATCATGGGGTGGGAAAGGTTGGACATGGTGGTCGGGTATCTTCTTGATCGCCATGTATATGGCCGTTTCGATCGCGTTTGGGGCGCAAGGGTGCGCCTGCTGATCGAACGCCCTGTACATTGACGATCCCGAACAAATCGTCGATGCAGGCACATATGGCCAATTTCATGAGGTGAGACATGATTATGCACTGGCAGCTGAACGATGAGTAAGAGCGATCCCTGCATCATCTGCGTGGCAATTACCGGGTCCGTGCCGACCAAGGCAAGCAATCCGGCGGTCCCGATCTCGGTAGCCGAACAGATCGAAAGCAGCCATGCCGCCTTTGAGGCGGGGGCCACCATCTGTCATGCGCATGTCCGCAACGAAGATCAGACCCCATCCAGCGACCCGGACAAGTTCGCCGCGTTGAAAGAGGGGCTGGAAAAGCATTGCCCCGGCATGATCATCCAGTTTTCCACGGGAGGTCGCTCGGGTGCGGGGCAGGCGCGTGGCGGCATGTTGCCGTTGAAACCGGACATGGCGTCCTTGTCGGTCGGATCGAACAATTTCCCGACGCGGGTCTATGAAAATCCGCCAGATCTGGTGGATTGGCTGGCGTCCGAGATGCTGACCTATGGGGTCAAGCCCGAGATTGAAGCCTTCGATCTGTCGCATATCCTGAAAGCTGCGGACATGTATGCAAAGGGCCAGATAAAAGATGTGCCTTATGTGCAGTTCGTGATGGGCGTGAAGAACGCGATGCCAGCCGACAGGCATGTGTTCGACTTCTATCTTCAAACGGTCAACCGTCTGTTCCCCGGTGCGCCGTGGTGTGCCGAGGGTATTGGGCCGAACCAGATTGTCTTGAACGAATGGGCAGTTGCCGCGGGCGGTCATGCCCGCACCGGGCTTGAGGACAATGTGCGCCTTGATCGTGACCGGTTGGCCCCGTCGAATGCCGCGCTGGTCAAGCGTCTGGTCGAAGTCTGCGACCGCCACGAACGACCCGTCGCCGATGTGGCCACGGCCCGCGCCATTCTTGGTCTTGCGGCATAGGGATCAGGCCTGTGTGCGGCGCGGCCAGCTGATCACGCCACAAAGGGGCCGTATCGCATGCCGGGATAACGTTTCCCGGGTATGCGATACGGCCCCGGCCATCAGGCTACTTTGGGAAGTTCGCTTGTCTGGTAAGTCAGTGTAATCGACCGCCCCAACACCGGATCATGCAGTTCCGCGCGGAAGAACCGCGCACTGCGGATGCTACCGATGGCGGGCAGGGTTCCGCAAAGCATGCCAGCCCCGGCATCCAGTGGAAATTTCGCCATCAGGGTCGGCAGGGGCAGGATCGATTTCAATGTTCCGTCTTGGTAAAGCTCCCAATCACCTTCATCCCTGACCCAAGACCGCAGTATCAGCGTATCAAGGTGGTCTGCCACATCGGCAAACAGCCAAAGCGTGTTGGCGCAGACTTTGGGGCAGGCTTGCTTTGAAAGCGCAACGGACATCGCCTCCATCTCGCGGTCGGTATGATCCGAGGCGAGCCCAAGCCAGAGTGATCCGTCGTGGTTCAGAAGCAGCGGTTCCGCTTCACCAGAAGACCCGGACCCCACAACCTGAATATGGTCCGACTGTACAAGAAGCGTGCGGGAGACCCGGTAAAACAACGGTGTTTGTGACGGCGGTGCGACGCCGATGTCTTGCAGTTCCTGAATGTGGTGGGCCACGGCGGCCTTGTCCCGCCCGGTCCATCCGGCGACCACCAAATCCTCGATCGCGACATCGATCTCGCCGTTCTCATGACTGAATTGCATCTGTTTCCCGCTTTTTGTCTATTTCGGCTTGGCGCGCGAACCGGCCATGCCAAAGCCGCCGCCACCTGGCGTCTTCATCACGAATACATCGCCTGCCTGCACTTGCGCCTCGTCGTTGCCCTTGAGCGGCACAACCATGCCATCTTGCCGGACGATGCTGTTCTTGCCGACCTTGCCGGGCAGCCCCCCCGCCGCACCATGGGGCGGAACCGTGCGATGTGATGACAAGACGGTTACGGTCATCGGCTCAAGAAACCGCAGACGGCGGACGATACCATCGCCGCCAACATAGGCGCCAGCACCACCGGACCCTTTCCGAATGGAGAATTCATCAACCCGGACCGGGAACCGCGTTTCCAGCACCTCGGGGTCTGTCATGCGCGTATTGGTCATGTGGCTGTGAACGGCACTGGTTCCGTCAAAGCCGTCGCCCGCGCCGGTGCCACCGCAAATGGTTTCGTAATTCTGGTAGGTCTCGTTGCCATAGACGAAGTTGTTCATCGTCCCCTGACTGCCGGCAATGACCCCAAGTGCCCCATAAAGCGTGTCGGCGATTGCTTGGCTGACCTCGGTATTGCCGGAAATAACCGCAGCTGGCGCCTTGGGATTGATCATCGAGCCTTCCGGAACCGTCAGGGTCAGAGGCTTCAGACAGCCCTCATTCATCGGAATGTCGCTGCCCACAAGTGTCCGGAAGACATAGAGAACGACGGCCCGGCAGATTGCCAGCGGTGCATTGTAGTTGAATTCGCTTTGCCCCGACGTGCCGGTAAAATCGATGTGGGCCTGCCGTGCGTCACGATCGACCGTGATGGCCACCTTGATCAGCGCTCCATCGTCCAGCGGATAGGTGAAGGCGCAATCGCGCAATACATCAAGGACACGGCGAACGCTTTCCTCGGCATTGTCCTGCACGTGGCCCATATAGGCGTGGACCGCATCGATCCCGAACTGGGTGGTGATGCGCTGCAACTCGCCGACGCCGGTCGCATTGGCGGCAACCTGGGCGGAAAGATCGGCCATGTTCTGGTTGATGTTGCGGCACGGATACCGCCCCGATGCCAAAAGCGCGCGCGTCTCGATATCGCGAAGACGGCCTTGTTTCACCAACAGGAAATTGTCGATCAGCACGCCCTCTTCATCGATGGTGCGGCTGTCGGGCGGCGCGGATCCCGGCGTCTTGCCGCCGATGTCGGCATGGTGGCCCCGGCTTGCGACAGTGTAGATGATCCGGGTGCCGCCGCTGTCGAACACGGGGGTGATGACGGTGACATCGGGCAGGTGGGTGCCGCCATTGTAGGGGTTGTTCATCATGAACACGTCGCCGGGGCGGATGTTACCTGTGTTCTGCCGCAAGATCGTGCGGACACTTTCGGACATGGAACCCAAGTGCACCGGCACGTGTGGCGCGTTTGCGACCAGATCACCGGATTCGTCGAAGATCGCGCAGGAAAAGTCGTAGCGTTCCTTGATATTGACCGAATACGCGGTGTTCGCCAGCGTCGCGCCCATCTGGTCGGCAATCGACATGAAAAGGTTGTTGAACACCTCCAACATGACCGGATCGACCGAGGTTCCGATCGCTTCGGTCCGGGCCAACGGAGATGTGCGCGTCAAAATCAGGTTGCCGCCCGTGGCGCACGTCGACTGCCAGCCGTCCTCAAGGATGTTCGTGCCGGTCGGTTCAGTCAAGATGGCGGGGCCGTCGACACGCGCACCGGTGGCCATCTGGGTGCGGTCGATCATTGGCACATCGCGCCACGCACCGTTCGACCACATCTTGCCTGTCACGGACGCCGCATCCACGGCGACGTTATCGGGCAGGTCCACGCTTTCGCCGGTGGAGCCGATCGCCTCGGCGGTCAGCATGTCGATCAGCAAGGCGGCGTCTGTTGGTACAAAGCCAAAACGTTGCTGGTGCGCCTCTTCGAAGGCGGCCGTCATCTGTGCCGGTGTCCCGAAGGCCACGGGCAGCGTCTGCTGCGCTCCGCTTGGCCGGATATGGGCCGTGGTAACAATTTCGATCTGGTCGGCGGCAACCCCTTGGTCCGTGACCTCGGCGCGGGCATCAGCAGTCAGCGTGACAAGGATATCGTTCGCCTTTTCCAGTTGGTCGAACCCCTGACCGAACTGGTGCTCGCGCATCGCGCGGACATCGGCGAGGCCCATTCCGAATGCAGAAAGCACACCGGCGAATGGGTGGATGAAGATACTTTCCATGCCCAACGCATCGGCCACCAGACAGGCGTGTTGCCCACCCGCGCCACCAAAGCAGTTCATGGTGTATTTGGTGACGTCATAACCGCGCTGAACACTGATCTTCTTGATGGCATTTGCCATGTTTTCAACGGCAATGCGCAAGAAGCCTTCGGCAATATCCTCAACGGCGCGATCACCGTCGATCTGTGCGGCAAGTTCGGCAAACTTCTTGCGCACGACGTCGACATCAAGGCGTTGATCGGCGTTGGGGCCGAACACGGCGGGAAACTGATCAGGCTGCAGTTTGCCCAACAGCACGTTACAATCGGTGACAGTCAACGGGCCGCCCCGGCGATAGGCAGCGGGGCCGGGATTTGCGCCCGCGCTTTCCGGGCCGACCTGCATACGCCCATCGCGATACGACAAGATGGACCCACCGCCCGCCGCAACGGTGTGGATCGACATCATCGGCGCGCGCATCCGCACTCCCGCGACCTCGGTCTCGAAGCTCCGCTCGAATTCACCGGCGTAATGGCACACATCCGTCGAGGTGCCGCCCATGTCAAAGCCGATCAGCCGGTCGAACCCCTGTTCGGCAGCCGTGCGCACCATGCCGACAACCCCGCCTGCAGGACCGGACAAAATGGCATCGCGGCCTTCAAACAGGCTGGCATCCGTCAGACCGCCGTTCGAGCGCATGAACATCAGCCGTTCACACCCGCCCTTGGCGGTGCCGAGCGCGTCGGCCACCTGTCGCACGTAGCGTCGCAAGATCGGCGACAGATAGGCGTCGACCACGGCGGTATCACCGCGCGAAACCAGCTTGATCAGCGGGCTTGCCTTGTGGCTCAGTGAGACTTGGGTAAAGCCTGCATCCTCGGCCATTTCCCCAAGGGTGATCTCATGGGCGGGAAAGCGGTAGCTGTGCATCAGCGCAATCGCGACCGAGCGATACCCCGCGCCATGCGCCCGTTTCACGGCATCGCGGGCGGCCTCCGCGTCAAGCGGGGCAATCACCACGCCCTGCGCATCGACGCGTTCGTCAATCTCGATCACGTCGTCATAAAGCAGTTCGGGCAGCACGATATTGAGATCGAACAGCCGGGGCCGGTTCTGATAACCAATCCGCAGCAGATCGCGCAGGCCCTTCGTGATCAACAAGACGGTCCGTTCGCCCTTGCGCTCCAACAGGGCATTGGTTGCAACCGTTGTACCCATCTTGACCGCACCAATCCGACCCGGCGGAATGGGGTCGTCGGCCTGCAACCCCAAGAGCGCGCGAATGCCGTGCACGGCGGCGTCAGCATAGACCTCTGGGTTTTCCGACAGGAGTTTATGCGTGCGCAAACTGCCGCCGGGATCCTTCGCCACGATGTCGGTGAAGGTGCCGCCGCGGTCGACCCAAAACTGCCACATCAGACGTATCTCCCTCACCAGCCGAGCGAATATCGAACGGCATCATCATGGTTCAATTGTTGAAATCGGTTAATTCAGCGCCGCAGGCAAGAACAAGGCAATGCTTGGGAACGCGATCAGCAGGCCGACCATCAGCAACATCATGCAGACGTATGGAATGGTTCCCAACATCACCTCGCTCAACGAGCCGGATTTTCGCGCACCTTGCACCACGTAGAGGTTCAGGCCCACAGGCGGTGTGATCAGGGCCATTTCGATCAACACGATCATCAAGATCCCGAACCAGATCGTATCGTAGCCCTGTTCGACAACCAGTGGCACGATGATCGGGATCGTCACGACCATCAGCGACAGCGTTTCGATGAAGAAGCCCAGCACGATGTACAGGACGACGACAACCATGATCGTCTTGAACGGCGTCAGCCCAAGGTCCGTCATGAACGCCGTCAATTCGCGCCCAAGACCTGCGGAGGCAAGGGTGAAGTTCAGAAATGATGCACCGATGACAATCAGCATGATCATCGAAGTAATCTTGACCGTCCCCAAAATGCTTTGCGTCATCATCGACAGCGAGACACCGCCAAAAGCCACCGCGATCAGCAGGGCACCGGCGACACCAACGGCCGCCGCCTCGGTAGGGGTCGCCCATCCGCGATAGATGGAGCCAACGATAAGCCCGAACAGAATGATGATGGGGATCAGATCAAGCAGCGCCCGCATCATCTGAGCAATGGGGAAGGTCCGGCGCAGGCCACCCAGATTGGGACGAAGCAGGCACAGGATTACCGTGATGCCCATGAACATCAATGCAAGGGCAAGGCCTGGGATCAGACCGGCAAGGAAAAGCTGCGGGATCGATGACTGGGTCAGGAACCCGTAAACGATCAGGTTGATCGATGGCGGGATCATGATGCCAAGCGTTCCGCCGGCCGCGATGGCACCCGAAAACAGCTTTGGGTCATACCCCAGCTTTTCGGCCTGTGGCATCGCCACCGTTGCAACGGTGGCCGCGGTCGCCACCGACGAGCCGGAGGTGGCCGAAAACATCGTGGCGGTGGCGATGTTCGCGTGCACCAGCCCGCCGGGCAACCATGACACCCAACGATCCAGGGCGGCATAGGTGCGCGTGGCGACACCGCTGCGCACCAGAATCTCGCCGAGCAGCACAAAAAACGGGATCGCGATAAGCGTCGCGGAATTGGACGACGACCAGACCAGATTGCCAAGTCCCCGGCTGAGCGGGAAGCTGGAAAAGAAGGTATCGACCCCGAACCCAAGCAAGAACAGCACGATCCCGACGGGGATCGAAAGGGTAAGTAGGCCAAGCAGCCCTACGGCGACGGAGCCGATCATTGCAACATGTCCTGTTCAGCGAAAGCTCCGACGAAGCTTTCAGTTTCGGCGTGGCGGCGCTTTACCAAAAGGCTCAGCGCCGCGAGAGTGACAAGGCACGACGTCACCGCAAACCATACCCAGCCCGCAAACCATGGGAACTGAACCCACGCCAACGGTGTTTCCAGCGGCGTGTTGGCATGGCTGCCGTTCACCAGCGACCGTTCCAGAACAGGCCACGCCTTGATCGCGATGAAGATGATCACCGCTGACATGACGATCATCGAAAAGACATCGAACAACGCGCGGCCAAAGCTTTTTGCCCGGCTGCGCAGCAGATCAATCCGCACATGTCCAAGCTCCAGCAGCGTGTAGGACATGCCCCATGAGGTCGCGAGCGCCATGGCATAGCCCGCGATCTCTTCGGTGCCGCCAAAGGATGTGCCGACCTGTCGCAAAATGATGTCGAGCAGGACAAACCCGGCGCAACCCATCAACCCAAGGCCGACAAGTATCGCCACCCCCTTGTTGATGGCCCGCAGGCTCTCGATCATCTTCAGTTCCATGTCGGCACACCCCGTTGCTGATTGCAGTTTATTCGATCGTGACGCCGACAACGGCACCGACGCTGGCATTCCAACGCTCGGCCCAGTCACCACCGGCACGCTCGGCCCATTCGGGCAGAACTTCACTTGTCAGCACTTCGCGGGCACGGGCGAAATCGGCGTCCGATACCTCGACCAGCACCATCGAGCGAGAGTCGCCCGACGCACATTCGCCGATGCCGGTCAGGCAGGCGATGTCGTTATCCAGCGCACCTTGGGCACTGGCCCATGCAGGGTCTTCGAACCCGGTCACGATCTGCTCTTCGATCAGGGCCTGATGCGCAGGCGACAGGCTATTCCAGCGGTCCATGTTCATGGCGGTCACGACGGAATCCCAGCCACCCAGCGGGATCGGCAGCAGATGCGTGGACACTTCCCACCACCCGGCGGAATAGCCCGATCCGGCACCGGTCACGGCGCAATCGACAACGCCATTCTGCAGCGCGCCCGGCACCTCGGCGAACGATACGTTGACGCCCTCGGCCCCAAGCGCCTCTAGCAGCTTGGCGGTCATGCGACCCGATGCACGAACCTGCAGCCCCGCAAGATCATCAAGGCCCGAGATCTCGGCGTTGCAGAACACGACCTGCGGCGGGTAAGGCGCGATGGCAAGGACGTGGGCGTTGAAACGGTTGGCAAAGATCTCGTCAACCATCGGGCGGGCTGCGTCGACCATGGCGCGGGCCTCATCGGCGGTCAGCGCGACGAGCGGTACGTCCAGCCCCTCAAGTTCGGGCGCATCGGCAACCGCGTAATCGGCCACGGTCATGGCGACGTCATAAACGCCCTGACCCAAAAGCGGATAGATGTCGCCAAGGCCAAGGCCCATCTGGTTGTGCGTCGTCAACTCAACGCTGATTTCACCACCGGACGCCTCGGGCAGGGTCGTGTTCCAGAACGGCGCTTCGTATTCATTGTGCAGGGGCAAGCTGGACCAGCTGCCGACGACGGCAAGGGTTTCCTGCGCGAATGCGGGGGCGGCAAGGGCCGTCGTGGCGGCAAGAATGGCAAGTGTGTTACGCATTGGTGTCTCCTTGTTGGTAGTGCTCACGGGGTGTTGAAAATTGTTGTTTCGGCGTCTTCGGCCACGTCCGACAACAGCATGTGGCCGGGCGAGTGGGTGATGCAGATCGGCAGCTTCGCCTCAAGCAGCACGTTCTGGGGGGTGACGCCACAGGCCCAATAGACGGGCACCTCACCCGCGCGGACATCGACGGCCTCGCCCCAATCGGGTTGCGACAGATCCGAGATACCCAGTTGCGCCGGGTCGCCAGATGCAATCGGTGCGCCATGGGCCTGCGGGTAACGCGCGCTGATTTCGGTGGCCGCGGCGACCTTGTCGGCGGCGATCGGGCGCATCGTGACCACCATCTTTCCGCCGAAGGGCCCCGAGGCGTTGAGCGAGAGGTTCGAACTGAACATCGGCACGTTACGGCCCAGTTCCACATGACGCACCGGAATACCATGGCGGATCAGGGCGTTTTCAAACGTGAACGAACAGCCCAACGCCACAGTCACAAGATCATCGGTCCACAGGTCCGAGATGTCGGTCACTTCCTCAGCCAGTACGCCATCGCGAAACACGCGGTACTTCGGCACATCGGTGCGGATGTCGATGTCAGGCCCGAGGGTGGGAACAAAGGGATTTCCCGTGTCGCCGACGCCGACGAGCGGGCAGGGCTTGGGATTGCGCAGACAGAACCGCAAGAAATCGAGCGCATATCTTTCGGGCAGGATCGCAAGATTGCACTGAAGCTTGCCTTTCGCCAGCCCCGCCGTGTGACCGACATAGGCACCGGACCTGATTGCGGCACGCACATCTACGGCGGACGCGTCGCGCAAATCGGCATGGCTGATGGGTGAAACTGTCATTTCAGCTTGCTTTCTCAAGTTCAAAGAAAGCTTCACACATCCGCATCCATCCAAGCAAATTATCATTTTAGATCAAGTGCGATAAACTAATTGAATTCCTCAGGTCTGAAGCCGATGCCATCCTTCGGCTACCTCGCGGGCGATTTCTGCACTGTTTTCAACAAGAAAGCTGCGTGGCTCCGACAGATAAGACGCTGTGAACTGAAGCGCTTGCGCACGAATTCCGGGGTGGAACTCGACGATCCGGCCCGCTTCCAGAAAATCATGGGCCAGTGCGCGAGGGTAAGGCCCGACGGCGATTCCCGCCGCAATCATCTTGAGGCTGGCAGACAATGAGGCCGACGCAAAGACCCGGACCTTGGGCCCGACATGCCGCGCCAGTTCGGCCATCAGTTCACGATAGGGGCGGGTTTGGCTGGAATACGAGATGACGGGGATTTGCGTGAGATCGCTCTGCTCATTGGCAGACGACCGATACCAATTCAGGTCGAATGGGGGCAGGTTGATGTTCTCGACCGAAAACTCCGAGATGGGGCCCATCAGGAACGCCAGATCAAGCCGCCGCTCAAGGATGGCTGCGCGCAGGTTGATTGAGATATCGACGGTCAGGTCGACATTGACGCGGGGATATTGCGCGCTGAAGGCCTGTAGAAATGATGGCAACCATGCCTGCGCAATCGTTTCGGACGCGCCCACGCGAAACAGGCCTTCGGTCTCGGCCGGGTTGGCCACACGCTGCTTGATTTCTTCTTCGACGAACAGCATCTGCTCGGCATAAGACAGAAGGAGGGTGCCCTGCTTGGTCAGGACAAGCTCGCCTGCGCCGCGTTCGAACAGTGGGACACGCAACTCCCGCTCAAGGTTCGCGATCCGTGTCGACACGGCAGGTTGCGACAGGTGCAAGCGTTTCGAGGCCTTTCGAAAACCGCCCAGGCGGGCGACCCACAAAAAGGTGCGGATCTGGTCAAATGTCATCGTGATAAAGTTCCCTTATCGATTTGCTGGTCCAACGATAGAGGTTGCCCTGCAGATGGGAAGGGCGGACTGACGATGAACGTTCCCCACATCACGCCTCGTCAATTCGCGGCGACGCTCTGACGAAGATGCGAACAACCCGAACCGGGGGCAGGCGGCTTGCCTTGGGTCTTGTGCCCCGTTGGAGGCGCGCGGCTTTGCCCATCGTTGATGGAAACCCAACAAACCACTGCAGCCCCATTGACCGCGGTCAATCGCAACCATGCCGCGCTGCTTATGATGAGGGCTTGGATGACGAAAGGACTTGCGCGATGACCGGTTTGAAATGGGCGACGATGTTGTGCGTTTTCATTGCTGCTGCGGGCCAAGGCGTTGCCGATACGTCGTCAGATCGCATGATCGGTGGCGATTTGCTGACGTCGGGCGAAACCTCGGCCACACTTCAGGCCCCGCGTGACGTGCTTGCGGCCGGCCCCACCGTCTTGTTGAGCGGTTCAGTCGCCCAAGATACCCATGCCGCCGGCTTCGACGTTGATCTGGATGTGATGACGGGCGGCGATCTCTATGCTGTCGGATTTTCGGTCAGTTTGCGGGGGCCTGTTGGCGGTGATGCAACCGCTGCCGGGTTCAGCCTTAGGATGGGGCCGGGTGCCGAAGTTGCAGGTAACGCGCGCCTGATGGGTGCCCGCGTCATCGTTGACAGCCCGGTCCGTGGCGGACTTGTCGCGGCAGCGGATACGTTGACGTTGAATTCGGAAATCTCGGGCGATGCCCTGTTGGCGGGCGAAACGATCGTGTTTGGCCCAGACGCCAGCATCTTGGGAAGCCTGACATATTCCGCGCCTGACCGGATCGATATTCCCGAACGGGTCATTCCCGCAAATCGTGTTACGTACGAGCCCTACCGTCCCAGCGAGATGATGATGGAGATGCGTGATATGTGGGGCGAATGGGACTATCCCGACCGCCCGCCGCTGCTTTCCTTTCTCAGCGGGTTCCTCGTGACGCTTGGATTTTTCGTCCTGATCGGGGCGCTCTGCCTGACGCTGGCTCCCGCACAGGTCAGATATTTGCGCCGCAACATCGAGGCCCGTCCGGGCATGGCGTTGCTGTCGGGTGTCATCGGGCTTTCGCTGCTGTTTGGCTTGGTGCCGATCAGCGCCCTGACGATCGTTGGCATCCCGTTGGTGCCCGTCGTCCTGCTGGCGACGCTGGTGGTCTGGACGTTGGGATATGTGCTTGGTGCCTATGTCATCGCGATGCGGGCGATGCAGGGTCTGGGCGTGGCGGAAAACCCCGCGATCTGGCTGCGGCTGCTTGCGCTTGTTGTGGGTGTCACGCTGATTGCACTTCTGAACTTCATTCCGGTCTTGGGATGGATGGCGAATTTCGCGCTGGTGTTGCTGGGAATTGGCGGCATGACGAGGGCGCTTTTCGAACGGATGGTGGGCAATACCGGCCCGGCGCTGGATGTCGACATGCAACCCATTGAAGAAAAATCACAATAGAAAGGAATATGCCATGTCAGCCCAAGGTCTGGAAGTGATCGACCATACCGTTCAATTAACCCATGAATGGATCAATGAACTGCGCGAGCGGCTGGATTGGACCAGTAGCCGGGATGCGCTTCGCCTGCTGCGGATCACGATGACGCAGATCCGTGACCACTTGGGCCACGAGGAGGTGGCGCAGTTTTCCGCGCAGATGCCGCTCCTGATACGGGGAATGTTCTTCGAGGGGTGGCAGCCTGCCCAGACGCCCGTGCGCGACCGCCAGCTGTCGCACTTCGTCAATGCCATCGCGTCCGAAGTCTCCGAGGTTCTTGAATGGCGGGGCCAGCAGGACATTCAGGCCGTTTTCAAGATGTTGGATAACCGGATATCAGAAGGTGAGGTGGCGGATGTGAAGGCCGGCCTGCCAAAATCGATCCGCGATTTCTGGCCGGACTGATCAATCCCTCATCATGTTTCGGGCGACGGCTTTGCTGTGGCGTGCCCAGCTCGGGCCGTTGCCCTTACTAGACGTCTTGCAGGGCTGTCCGAAGCGCCTGCACCAGATCCGCCTGACGATAGGGCTTTCGCAAGATCGCGAACTCCGCGCTGATCCTGCCCCCCCGCAGGACGCCTTCCGAAAAGCCAGAGGTCATCAAGACCCGGACCCCGGGTTTTTGTTCGGCTATGCGCTGCGCAAGGTCATGCCCCGACAGGCTGCCGGGCATGATCAGATCGGTAAAGACCAGTGCAATGTCGCTTCGGTCCTTCAAGATCGTCCACGCCGCATCAGCCGTGGTTGCCGTCAGACATTTGAACCCCAACCCTTCCAGCCGTGTGTTCGACAGGCGCATGACCCGGGGGTCGTCTTCAACAATCAAGATGACCTTGCCCGCACCGAAACCGCGCAGCGCATCTTCATAGGTCGCGTCAACATCCTGTTGCTCATCGCCGGCCTCAAGTGCCGGGAAATAGAGGTTGATTGTGGTGCCCTCGCCAACTTCGCTGTAGATCGCAAGATGGCCGCCGGAATGCTTGACCATGCCATAGACCATCGAAAGCCCCAGACCCGTGCCGCTGCCGGACGCTTTGGTGGTAAAGAACGGCTCCAGCGCCCGTTGGCGGGTCTCATCCGACATTCCTTCGCCGTTGTCGCTGATCGACACGCGAACGTATCGTCCCTTTTCCACGCCGGTGTCCTGCGCGACATAACTGTCATCAAGCAACATGTTGCGCGTTTCAAGAAAGATCCGCCCGCCGTTCGGCATCGCCTCTTGCGCGTTGAGAATGAGGTTCAGGACCGCCGTCTGAAGTTGCGTGCTGTCGGCCCTTGTCGGCCAGAGGTCATCGGCAAGCTCGGCATCGATCGTGATGTGCGCGCCGATGATCCGCTTCAGCATTGCCAGCGTTTGCGTCACTGAGTCATTCAGCGACACGACCTCTGCCTCCAGACTGCTGTTGCGTGAAAAGACCACAAGCCGCGATGTAAGGTCTGCGCCAAGTTCTGCCGCCGCCAAGGCATCGGCGATCAAGGGTCTGTTCCTGGCCGTTTGTTCCGACATCTCGAGAAGTTCAAGATTGCCGATGACGACCGCAAGAAGGTTGTTGAAATCATGGGCGATACCGCCGGTCATCTGACCAATGGCATCCATGCGGTTGGACCGAATTGCGGCCTCTTCGGCGATCTGCTTGCTGGTCTGATCGTGCATGATGGCAACGAACATGGTCGCGTCCGCGATGACGGCGCGACCCACTGATATGTGAAGCGGAAAGACGGTGCCATCCGCGCGTCGGCCGACAACTTCGCGTCCAATCCCGATGATCCGCTTTTCGCCGGTTTCCACATGGTGACGCATGAACGCGTCGTGACGGGATGCCATGTCGTCGGTCATGATCATCCGCACGTGCTGCCCCTCCAATTCGGCGGCAAGATAGCCAAACAGCGTTGCCGCGGAATCGTTGATGCGGACAATGCGCCCGGTGTGATCCGAAATGATGATCGCATCGAGTGCCGCCTCGAGAAGAGCGGAAAGAATGGCGCTGTCGTCGATGGTTTTCATTGAGGCCACTTAGCCCGACTGGAGGTCAATGGAACGCAAGCCCACCCTAAAGGGAATTGCCCGGCACATTCAAATGCCTTCGCCGGATTTTTGCCAGAACCATAGTCGCAGCCGGAACTTCTTGCGGTGTTGATCTTACGCAAAGCTATCGACGCCGGGTGTTGTATCATGATCCGCAGTCTTTGCTGCCAACGGGAGATCGGCGATGAAAACAATCTTGATGGCCACCGATCTCTCGGCGCGCTCGGACATTGGCTTGCGGAGGGCGGTTTTCGTTGCCTGCAAAGCCAAGGCAAGCTTGCATATCTTGCATGTGGTCGATTGCGACTTGCCCCTCGCCATGGCCGAACAGCTGCGGGAGGGTGCTGAGCGGTTCATCCATGAACAAGTTGCCAAGATTGACGCTGCTGCGGACATTGATGTGCACGTCTCCGCCGTCTTTGGCGACCCGTGCGATGATATTGCCGCCGTGGCGGCCGACCTGTCGGCGGATCTGATCGTTGTCGGGCGGCATCGTCCGCGCGGCATCGCGGAATTCTTCACCGGGACAACGGTCGGGCGCATGGCGCGCACCACGGTTGTGCCGCTTCTGGTTGCGTCAAGGGCGCGGGACGCGGCGTATGACCGTGCCGTGGTTGGCATTGATTTCTCGGCCTGCGCGGTAAATGCGGTGTCGGTTGCAACCGATCTTGTGGGCGAGGGCGCTGTGACGCTCGTTCATGCGTATCACGTGCCCTTCAAGGCCCTGACCATGCGGACCGACCGCAGCGGCGCCTTGTCCGACCTTGATCGAGAGCACATCGAAGCCGAATTGCAACGCGACGTCGACGCATGGGTCGCCAAGGCGGGCCTTCAGAAGGCGGGCAGCGTCGTAGAGCTGCACGAAGGTGCTGCGATCGATATCTTGCCGCAAGTTGCCGTCAAAACCAAAGCGGACCTGATCTGTCTGGGTGCGCATAGTCGATCTTGGCTGTCGACGGCAGTGCTGGGAAGCACGGTGACCGAATTGCTGTCTTATTCGGACTATGACGTTCTTATCGCACCACTCTAGCGCTGCGCGACTACTCTTTTACATAGGGCTTGCCGTCCGCTGCGGGGGGGCGTGCACGCCCGATCAGGCCCGCAACGACGACGATCGTCGCGACATAGGGTGCCATGGCCAGAAATTCGGACGGGATCGGCGTCTGCAAAAGCGCCAGTTTTTGTTGGAGTGAATCCGTAAACCCAAACACCAGTGCCGCCATCAGCGCGCCCACCGGGTGCCAACGCCCGAACACCATCGCCGCCAGTCCGATGAAGCCGCGCCCGCCGGTCATGTTTTCATCGAAACGACCGACCGAGCCAAGCGTGAACCACGCCCCGCCGAACCCCGCGATCATGCCGCCGATGGTTACATGCAGATAACGTGTCCGGTAGACGTCGATGCCAAGGGTATCGGCTGCACGGGGGTGTTCGCCCACCGCGCGCGCGCGCAATCCGTTGCGCGTGTGAAACAGGTAATAGGTCGACACCGCCACCATGATCAGCGCGCCATAGACAAAGATATTCTGTTGAAACAGCATCGGCCCGATGACAGGGATATCGCTAAGCAGGGGAATGTCGATGGCCCGGAAAACGGGCGCGTTGTTCAGGTGCCGCATCTCGGCAAAGACCTGGCTTGAGACATAGCTGGTCAGCCCCAGCACGAAGAGGTTGATCACGACCCCCGCGATGATCTGATCCATCCTGTAGGTAACCACAAGCGCGGCCAAGATAAAGCCGAACAGGCCGCCAATCACCACTGCGGACAAAAGCCCGCCCCAACCGCCCACGACCGATCCCATAAGCGCGCCGGTAAAGGCACCGGCTAGCAACATCCCTTCAACCGCGATGTTTACCACGGCCACCCGCTCGCACATCACGGCGGCCAATCCACCAAGCGCAATCGGGACCGCACGCACCATCGTGGCCTGCAGCATTCCGGTCAGTGAAAAGGCATTTCCAGCGGTCGCCCAGACCAGAAAGGCAAGGACCCCAAGGCCAAGACCAAGCCCAAGCGATAAGGTCGTCCACCGTCCGCCACCACGCAGGAACTGGCGTGCGCCCAAGAACGCGGTCAGTGCCGCGGCGATGTAGATGAACGGTTGCGCAGGGACGATCAGGTCGGGCAACACCCAAATGTCGCGCGGGCGCGACAGCCGAAAGGTGGCATCACCCGGCGCGTCCCCCAGAACCACCACGACAAAAGCTGCCAACAAGATCAGGATCGCCCCCACGATGCGCGTCCGGCGGCGCGCACCCAGATCAATCGCCGCATTCGGTCGCTGCAGGGTTTCGGCGCCATTCATTGGTGTGTCCCTTTTTGCCGGTTGCGAAAGCCCCATGGAAAGATGGCGCGCACCAGCAGCGGGGCCGCGATGAAGACAATGACCAGCGCCTGAATGATGCCTATCAGGTCGATCCCGACGCCCGCATCCACCTGCATCTGGCGGCCACCAGCCTGCAATGCGCCAAACAGTAATCCGGCGAACAAGACGCCGATGGGGTGGGACCGGCCCAAAAGCGCTACCGCGATGGCGTCAAACCCGATGCCTGCGGAAAACCCCGGTGTCGCGCGCCCCAGAACGCCAAGCACTTGATTGGCCCCCGCAAGCCCGGCCAACGCACCCGCCGTCGCCATGGCGATCACGATGATCAACGAGGCGTGCATGCCTGCGTATCGCGCGGCATCCGGGCTGGCCCCGCTGGCGCGGAATTCGAACCCCAGCTTTGTGCGGAACAAAAGCCAGTAGACAAAGGCAACCGCCAGCAGCATCACGAAAACCCCGGCATGCAGTCGCAGGTTCGGATCCAGCCACTCCAGCAGGCGCGGCAACTCTGCCGCATCGGGTACCGACCGCGAAACGGGGTCGGCGCGCCCTTCGCGCTGCACCCATGGCAGGGACAACATATAGTCAAGCAGCCGGTACGAGATCAGGTTCAGCATGATCGTCGAGATCACCTCATGCGCACCGGTTGCCGCCCTCAGCCAGCCTGCGATGCCAGCATAAAAAGCACCGGTCAGCGCCCCGGCCAGCAGCGACAGCGGCATCAAGATGACAAAGGGCAGTGCAGAAAACGTGAAGCCGAAAATCACCGCCGCGAGTCCCCCCATCAGGATCTGGCCTTCTGCCCCGATGTTGAACAGCCCCGCGCGAAATCCCAACGCCAGACCAAGCCCCGCAAGGACCAAGGGAATAGCCGCCACCAGTGTTTCCGACAGGGCGTTCACCGACCCGACCGATCCGACCAGCAGCGCCACATACGACCGCCCGATCGTGGCCAGATCGACGCCCGTTGCCAGCATGGTTACGGCACCAAGGATCAGTGCGACGGCAAAGGCAAACAGGGGCACGATCACCAGATCTTCAAATTCCGTGCGGTCTGGTGCGGCCCGCTGCAGAAGCTTGTCGCGCGCGGCGTCGAGGCTTTCGTTGACACTCATGCCGCCACCCCCGCCATGGCCAGACCGATCTGCGATTTCTCCGGTTTTTCCACATTTGCGTCGAACTCGGCGACAATCCGGCCCTTAAACATGACAACAATCCGATCCGAAAGCGCGAGGATCTCATCCAGTTCGGACGACATGATCAGCACCGCATCGCCCTCGGCACGCGCGGCCATCAGCCGGGAATGGATATATTCGATCGACCCCACATCAAGCCCGCGTGTCGGTTGTGCTGCAATCACGGCCTTGGTGTCGCGCGACAGTTCCCGCGCCACGATCAGTTTCTGCTGATTGCCACCCGACAGGTGGCCGGCCTTGGCGAAGACCGATGTCGTCCGCACGTCAAATGCCGCGGCGGCGGTCGCGGCCCACTGGTTGACCGCATCCCATTGAACTTGCGGCCCCCGCGCGTACCGGGGGTCATAATAGCTGTCCAGAACCATGTTTTCGGCAACGGTGAAGTCTGGGATCAGGCCCATGCGCTGCCGATCTTCGGGGATATGCGCCAAGCCAAGCTTGTGACGCGCCCGCACCGAGGCATGGGTAATATCTTGCCCCAGAAACCGGATTGTACCGCGCGCGGCTGGCATCAGACCGGTGATCGCCTGAATCAACGCCGACTGCCCGTTGCCCTGAACGCCTGCAATCCCCAAAACTTCGCCGCCGCGCACAGTCAGGCTGACATTGTCGACCGCGATGGTGTTGTCATCGCGCAGCACGGTCAGGTCCTTGATCACCAGCATCGCGTCGCCGGGCGCCGCGCCTGACCGATCAACCTCGAAATGCACGGGCCGGCCCACCATGACCTCTGCAAGATCGGCCTTGGTCGCCGTTGCCGGATCGCTTTCACCAACGATCCGGCCCGCGCGCAAGACGCTGATCCGGTCGGCGATTTCCAGAATTTCGTTCAGCTTGTGGGTGATGAAGATGATCGCCTTTCCCGCATCGCGGAGCGAACGGACAATACCGAAGAAGTCCTCGACCTCTTGCGGGGTCAGGACGGCGGTCGGTTCATCCAAGATGAGGACATCGGCGGACCGGAACAGAACCTTGATGATCTCCACGCGCTGCTGCACCCCGACGGGCAGGGTCTCGATCAGCGCGTCGGGATCGACGGTCAGCCCATAGCGCGCGCTGATCTCGCGCACCTTGGCGCTTGCGGTCTTGAGATCCAGATGGTTCAGCCGCCCCACAGGCTCCACCCCCAGAACGACGTTCTCGGCCACGGTGAACACCGGCACCAGCATGAAATGCTGATGCACCATCCCGATGCCTGCCGCGATTGCGTCGCCGGGGTTGGTGAACTGAACCGGGGTTCCGTTGATCACGATCTGGCCCTCGTCGGGCCGATAAAGACCGCAAAGCACATTCATCAATGTGGACTTTCCGGCACCGTTTTCACCCAGCAGACCAAGCACCTCGCCTGCGCGCACCTGCAGCGTGACGTCCTTGTTGGCCACCACCGCGCCAAAGCGTTTGGTGATGGCCTTTAATTCGACGTCCATGGCTGCCCTCCCGCTTGCCGCGTGCGCGGTTACTGTCCGCCGATCATGATGCTGCCGTCAGTGATACCAGCTCGAATTTCGTCCAACTCGGCCATCAGTTCGGCAGGAACGGCAGCTTCGAAGTCATGCAGGGGGGCAATGTCGACGCCGCCATTTTCAAGTGTCCCGGTAATCACACCGCCGGAAAAATCACCCGCCATCGCGCGTTCGATGACCTGATAGACCGTTGCATCCATCCGCTTCACGACAGAGGTCAGATAGACATGACCGCGTTCGGGGTCGGTCTCATACAAGTCGGCATCGACGCCGATGATCATCAATTCGTCCACGCCCAGTTCATTGGCTAATGCGGCCGAGCCAAGACCGACAGGACCCGCCACCGGCAAGACGATGTCCGCGCCCTCATCGTAGAGGTTCTGAGCAAACGCGCGCCCATCGTCCAACGACTCGAAGTTATTGGTGAAAAGGCCCTCGCGGGTTTCGGGCGACCAGCCAAGGACGGTAACGTCGGTGCCATGGCGATCATTGTAATATTCGGCCCCGTAGACAAATCCGTCCATGAAGACGGTGACGGGGGGGATGTTGATGCCCCCAAAGGTTCCCAGAATGCCGGTCTGCGTCATTCCCGCCGCAAGGTAGCCCGCCAGAAACGCGGCCTGATCCGTGGCATAGACTTGGCCCAGAACATTGGGCAGCGGGGGATCGTAGGCAAAGTCAACGATCGAGAACATCTGATCCGGGTTGGCCTCTGCGGCCGACTGCGTGGCGTCCCCCAGCAAGAAACCGATGGTGAAGATGATGTCGCAAGCGCCGCCAAGCAGCGAATTGATGTTCGCCTCATAGTCGGTTTCGGCCTCGGACTCGAGGTAGCGCCCGGAAACGCCCAGTTGATCCTCGGCATCCAGCACACCGCGCCATGCCGTCTGGTTGAAACTGTTGTCGTCAATGCCGCCGGTATCGGTGATCTGGCAGGCGGTGAATGCGCTGGCCGGTGCCGCAAGGAAAAGTGCCAGCGGCAGCGAAAGCCTGCGGAATGTCCGATGGAATTGCATCACGGGGGGTCTCCTTGTTGATGGCGACTTGTCAAAGTCGTGTTGGGCGGTCGCGCGTCTGTGCGCGGTGGTCTTGAGCGGAGTATGTGCGCGCAGAACCGCCACCGATTGACCGTCGTCAACTGCTGCAAAGGTGGGGCGGTTCAGCGGCTTTGGCGCGCCGAGTGCAAACCACGTTGCCGACAGGTTAATGTATAAGAAGTTTGACGTTCATATCTGGCCCCAAGACCGCCCATCCCATACCCGGATGAAGTGGATGATGCCGGGTTAGTTGTCGTCCGGCAGGCGGGTCAGGGCGAACTGCGTCAGAAGCGGCCCCGTCAATTCGAACGCGATGGTGCTGGCGACAGTGACGGCAATGATTTGCGGACCATGTTGTGGAAAGCGTTCCGCCGCCACAAGCGCCATGCCGATTGCAACGCCCGCCTGCGGGGTCAGCGACATGCCCATCAACAGCCCCTCGCGCGCTGAAAGCCCCGACAGGCGCGCACCGCCCCAGCCGCCAATCAGGCGCGCGCCAAGTCGGGCGATCACATAGACCGCACCAAGCCACCCGATCTGACCCAGCAGGGCGATATCGAACAGCCCGCCAGCCATGATGAAAAACATCAACACGAAGGGCCATTCGATACGCTCGATTTCATGGAACGGATAATGATGGTGCTTGGCAAGGTTCACGACGATGGCCCCCGCGGTCATTCCCGCCAGCAGATATGACACCTCCAGATAAAGTGCGGCACCGGCACATATCAGCACGATGGCCAGCGCCTCGAGCAGCGATGGCTCTCCGCGTTTGAGGCGCCCGGTCAGGTAAGAGGCGGGCAGACCGATGGCCAGACCCAAGGCGATGCCACCGCCCGCTTCCCAAAGGCCATGGCGCACGGCATCGGTGGCGCCGTCGCCACCTCCAAGAAGCCCCGCGATCATGACGAGAAGCCCGAAGAGCAAAAGACCCCAAGCGTCGTCGATGGCGACGATACCCAAGAGATTGGTCGCGAACCGCCCTCTGCGTCCCGATTGCCGCACGACATCCTGTGTCGCGGCCGGTGCGGTTGCCGCCGAGATCCCGGCCATGACCAGCGCCACCTCGATCGGCGCCCCTGCCCAAAGCAATGCCGCCCCTACCACAAGCGCGGATATCAACACCACGCTGATCGAAATGGCCAGAATTTCCCGCCCATGGGCCGCCAGCGCCTGACGCTCCAAGGACCCACCAAGCAAGAACGCGACCATGGTCAAGGCCACGCCGGTATACGCATCCTGAGCAGTCGAGAGCGCTTGGGGCAGGGCGTTCAAACCCGGTGGTCCCAACGCAGCGCCCAGCATCATCAGCAGCGTGACCCGCGGAATATGCACCATCCGGCCAAGTGCATCAACGGCCAGCGCCGCAATGAACAGGGCGCCGATGCTCATCATCAGGATGGCGGGGTCCATGCCGTTGACCGACTGCGTCTACGGTCGGGTCAAGGGCGTGATGTCAACCGGGACGGCCTCGCCAAGGTCGGCCAGACTGTCGTAAAGCAGTTGCAGGGCGTAGTGCGGATTATGGGCAAAAGCCCCTCCGTCCTGCGCCACGAATTGATAATTGTAGGCCGCCCGCAGAAGGCGCGGCGTCCAGCTTTGATAACGGTTCGGGAACACCGCCTCGCCGTCCGAGACAGCGCCATCGGCGTTGGTGTCGTTGAAGAAATATGGGTAGGCACCGATCGCGTAGACCACAGGCGCCGCCGCCACCTCTGAGGCATATCGCGCGATGGCCGTGCCCAGTTGCGCATGCAGCGACGAAATAGGGTCCGCGATCCCCTCGGTAATATCGCCGTCGCCGTCGTAATCCACCTGCGAGGTGCGGATGGCGGCGGGGCTTGCAGCGCCGCTGTGGCACGCGGTGCAACTGTTCAGATCGACCTCAAGGCTGTGGGGCGAATGGCACGATATGCACGAGGTGGTCTCGGCGACATGGGTGAATGGCCCGGCATAGGTATTTCCGGGGTATTCATAGCCGCCGTGCGCCGCGCTGCCTTGTTGTGTGGCGCCTGCCACGGCGTAGTGCGAATTCACAAAGCCAAGTTCTGCTGACACGTCATCAAGCGCCAATACGCCAGTGGCCGCGTCAACAGCTTGCGTGGACGCGCGCCCCTGATGACAGACCGAACACACGGCCGCCCCCGGTCCCAGCGTCAGATGAACACCCGACGGAAATGGCACGTCCGTCAACGTCGCCGCCGCAGCAGAATGGCACGTGGCGCAGTCAACGACAGACCCCAGCATCACCGGGCTTGCGATCATACCCACCGTGTCCATCGGACCTTGGAGATATTCGCGCAGTCCGATTGACGAATGGCAGACAGCACACGTGCCGGGCACCTCTCCGTCCTCATTCCAATGCGTGAATGCTTCGGACGAGCGGTCCGCATGGCGAGAGGCCAGCCACGCCTCGGTGATCTCGGTCAGAAGGCTTTCCCCGCTGTCCTGCGCGATTGCGGCCGTTGTGAACATCATGGCGATTGCCATGACCATCAGGGCAGGGGTGTGAAACGTCATCGGGGATCCTCCGGATACGGACAGGCAAGGCGGGTTGCTGATCTGCGGCAATCACGCCATGGATCGCGGGACGCGGACTTGACGGATATCAATCCGGCGCGCGTGGGCGTGTTCAAAGCTGTAGCGGATGCAACCCGCCCCGCCGAAAGATCCGGTGGCCCAACCGTCGGACCCCCATGATACGCGACACGTTTGCCGATGCAACACACACCGCCCACGCGTCCGTTGCCTTGTTGGGTGAGGACTATCCCGGTGTGCGCATCCGTGCGGACGTCGCCCAAGACGATCTGGTGGCGCAGGGGCAGATCTTGTTCCACGATGCCGGACAGCCCGCGATCAAGTTCGTATCGCCGCTCCGCGGGCGGGTGTCTGCATTGTCCTATGGCCCGCGCCGCACCCTTGCGATCCTTGTCATCGACCCGGACGACGGCGGCCCGGACCCGCAGGTCAATCTGCCCAAGCCGGGTGATGACGTTCGCGCGCGCCTGTTGGCCGGAGGGCTTTGGCCAGCTTTCGTGGCGCGCCCGTTCGGCGGCCCGCCCGATGCAGATGCGCGGCCCGCTGCAATTGTGGTTTCGGCCGTGGCGTCCAGCCCGGTCGCCCCAGACCCCGAGCGTGTGTTGGAAGGGCGTTGGGCCGAATTTGAGGCTGGAATGGACGGGTTGACCACATTGACCGATGGACCTGTTCATCTTTGCCTCGCGTCCGGCACCGAGATTGAGGGCCTTTCGACGGCCCGCATATCGACCCATCGTCGACGTCCGGGACGCAAGTGGCGGACGGCGGGCGCACAGATGGCGCGCGTTCACCCACTGCCGCCGGGCGCGCAGGTTTGGACGATCGGGTATCAAGATGTGATCGCGGCCGGCCACTTTCTGATGACAGGATCGTTCGATCCCTTTCGGACCATTACCACCCACCGACCTGAGTGGGATATCCCGCGCGAAGTGCGAGTGCCCCTTGGGGTCAACCTCGACCGTCTGTTGTGGAAAGGCGAACGGGTCAAACCGGGTTGGTGCCTCAGATCGGGGTCTGCGTTGCACGGACGTCGCGCCGGCTATCTGGGCCGTCATCACGAAGAGGCCAGCATCGCGCGCGATCACGAACAGCCGCATGGCAGCACCGCAAAACCGCTGATCCCTCTTGGCTCACTGGATCGTGCGCTGCCATTCGACGTGCCCGCCGTTCCGCTGATGCGCGCGCTCAGCATTGGTGACGCCGAGGTATGCGGCAAACTCGGGTGTCTTGATTTGCTGGAGGAAGATGTCGCGCCACTGACCGCAATCTGCACCAGTGGCACGGATTATGGCCGCTGCCTGCGCGATGTGCTGGATCAGATCCGCATGGAAGGCGCACCATGTTCCTGACCCGCGCACTGCATGGTCGCGGCACCGGTCGGGTTGTCGCCATACAGACCTTGGCCTTGTTGCCCCCCGTGGCCGTCACGATCTGGCAAACCGGTGAGCCGGCGATTGGTGTGCTGGTTGTCGCACTCATCGTGGTGCTGGTCTGGGACTATGTCTTTGCCGCCCTGCGCGGCCATCCATTCACGCCCGAGGGCATCACGACGGCGGCGATCGTGACCGTGTTCGTTTCACCGGACATCCCGCTGTGGCATCTGATCGTTGTCTTGTCACTTGGTTCTGTGGTCGGCGAACGTGTATTTGGCGGTCGCGGATATGGGTTCCTGTCTCCGGCCACGGCGGCATTGGCGTTGGCGCTGTTGTCTTTGCCGG
>Ga0075467_10000656_pt1 | contig 28123 bp, 30 predicted proteins | sample DEB08_DNA_9_FD_75067 | JGI IMG/M metagenome (GOLD analysis project Ga0075467, IMG submission 75067) | Aqueous microbial communities from the Delaware River and Bay under freshwater to marine salinity gradient to study organic matter... | ecosystem: Environmental > Aquatic > Marine > Coastal ... | reverse complement strand
CGGTCATATCCAGATTTCTTGGCATATCACGATTCCTGATATGAAAGTTCATAAACATTCACTTTTAAAATACACATGAACCGCCATATAGCAAGCCTAACGCCACATTCCTTTGTGGAAATTATGATTCGAGTAGGAAATCCAATGGCTACGATACTGGCAACCCGCGGCATCTCTTCGACCCGTCAACTGGGTCTGGGACGCCTTATTTCACAAGCAGTCGACGTATGGCGTCAGCGCCGTGCACTGGCCACGCTTGATGCCCATGCTCGGCGCGATCTGGGCCTGAGCTATCAGGAGGTTTTCGTGGAAACCGCGCGCCCGATCTGGGACCTGCCGCATCAGGGCCGGTTCTGATAGTCAAAAACTATCGCCACATGGACATCTCTTAGGGGATGATACCTTGAAAACGCGCCCGTCGTGGCCAATATTCACACGCAAGGATGGGCGTGTTTTGGATATGCCCGACCGCGGATTTTTTGAGGAGAACCGACATGGCACAGTTTGATACGATCCGGTCGCGCGGCGCTGCCGTCAGCCAAGCCGAGATCGACCAGGGCCTCCGCGCCCACATGAACAAGGTCTACGCCACCATGTCCGGTGGCATGGCCATTACCGCAGGCGCTGCTTGGGCGATTGCAAACCTGTCCGTTACATCCGACCCGACGGGCGCCACCGTGGCGCTGCGGGAAGGCCAGTACCTGACCGGGCTGGGTGAGCTGATGTACGGCACGCCCCTGATGTACGTCATCATGTTCGCACCGCTCGCGTTCATCTTGTTCGGCTGGGGCGCGTTGATGCGCCGTGGGTCGGCGGCAACGGTCAGCTTCGGTTTCTTTGCCTTCGCCGCCGCGATGGGCCTGTCGATGAGCTCGATTTTCCTCGTCTACACCTCGGTGTCGATCGTGCAGACCTTCTTGGTGACGTCGATCGCCTTCGCGGGTCTGAGCTTGTATGGCTACACCACCAAGCGAGATCTGTCGGGCATGGGGACGTTCCTGATGATGGGTGTCATCGGCCTGATCGTGGCGATGGTCATCAACCTGTTCTTGCAGTCCGGCATCATGATGATGGCCATTTCGGCCATCGGCATCCTGATCTTCGCTGCCCTGACGGCGTACTACACGCAGTCGATCAAGAGCGAATACGTGGCGCATGCCGCGCATGGCGATCAGGAATGGCTGGACAAGGCCGCGATTGATGGTGCGCTCAGCCTGTACATTGCGTTCCTGAACATGTTCCAGTTCCTGCTGATGTTCATGGGTCAACAGGAATAAACTGAACCAATATTTTACTGCGAAAGGGCCGGTCGTTTGACCGGCCCTTTTTGATTCCGAAGACCCGACGCGCAGCGTTGCGCGGTGTGCAGGTCACGGCCACACCAATCGAAGTGCCATTGGGTGAACGCGTGCCGTTGCTATAACGGACGGTCCATCTGTACCGCGGGAAAGGTGATTCCCGGGCGCAGGGCGATGACGATGTCGCCCACCACGCGAAACCCAAGAGCCCGATAAAAAGGCACCGCCGTGCGCGTGCTTTGGCAATGCAGCCGCGTGATGCCCGCGCGCAGGGCCTCGCACATGACATGACGCAAGATGGCACCGGCGTGCCCTTGGCGCGTGGCGCGCGGGTGGGTCACGACGTGCCGGATATGACCAACGTCGCGCGGGCCGACCCCGCCTTGCGGCGCGCCATGGGTCCAGCCCCCGGCGGCGAGCGCGTTCCCTTCCTCATCCTCGGCCAGATAATAGGTGCCGGACCGCAGCAATTCGGGGCGCGCGCGGCTGATCAGCGGCAGGGCCGTCACCAGCACCGATGGTGGATAATGTGGTTTGAGAAGCGCGGGATAGCTGGCTGCAAGCAGGGCATCGACTGCCATGAGGTCGGCCTGGGTCGTCGGGCGAATGGTGATCTGATCGGATTCGGTGATGGTCATGGCGATGCGCCTTACGGTTCAGACAATAAAAAAGGGCCGCGCAGTGTTATGCGCGGCCCTTGGCAGTTCGAGATATCGAAGGCTTACTTGATCTTGCCTTCTTTGTATTCGACATGCTTGCGCAAGACGGGATCGTACTTTCGTACGACCATCTTTTCGGTCATCGTGCGGGCGTTTTTCTTGGTCACGTAGAAGTGGCCGGTGTCCGCCGTGGAGTTCAGGCGGATCTTGATGGTGGTCGGCTTCGCCATGGAAGGTCTCCTTAACGGTACGTGTCGCGGGGTGGTCGCGGAACTGCGCGTCCACAACGTGTCAGAGGTGGCCTTGTACCCGCGCGCTGCGGCGTGTCAACCTCAAATCCCGCCCAAGGCAAGATGCCAGCCCAAAGACACCACCGCCGTGAGGGGCAACACGAACAGCATATCCAGTTTGCGCCAGAGAAGAAGAGCGGCGGCAAGCATGGACAACACCAGCGCGGGCACCGACAGGGACGACAGCGAGGGCATCCAGACCGTCAACGGTCCAAGGTGCGATTGCGTGACCTCGGCAAACAGAACGTGGAGCGCGAACCACAGCGACAGGTTCAAGATGACGCCGACCACCGCGGCGGTGATGGCGTTCAGTGCGCCGGTCAACCTTGGCTGGGCGCAGATCCATTCAATGTAGGGCGCCCCGGCGAATATCCACAGAAAGCACGGAACGAACGTGGCCCACAGGGTCACGATTGCCGCCAGAACCCCAAGCGTCCATCCGCCCTGCTGCGCGCCCGCCATGAAGCCCACGAATTCGGTCACAAGGATCAGCGGGCCGGGCGTGGTTTCGGCAAGACCCAGCGCATCCATCATCTGTCCGGTGGTCAGCCAGCCATGATCGGCCACGACCTGTTGCACCATGTAGGCCAGCACCGCATACGCCCCCCCGAAGGTGACGACCGCGAGTTTCGCAAAGAACAGGCCCACCTGTGTAAGCAGGCCATCGGGCGCGATCAGCCATAACGCGGCCAGCGGGATGAGCCAGAGCGCGGCCCAAAGTGCCACGGTGCGCAAGGTGCCCGAGGTCGATACAGGCGGCGGCGGGTTTGCGGGCACGGTACCTTGCATGAACAACGCGCCGATGGCCGCGGCACTCAGGATGATCAGGGGAAAGGGAATCTGAAAGAAGAAGATGGCGATGAAGGCGGCGGCTGCGATTGCATATGCCAATGTGGATTTCAGCGCCTTGCCGCTGACCTTGATCAGGGCTTGGATCACGATGACGATGACGGTGGCCTTGATCCCCAGAAACAGCGCTGTGACCAGTGGCACCGGACCGAAGGCCGCGTACAGAGAGGCCAGCGCAAGGATCAGCACCGCGCCCGGGATCACGAACAGCAGCCCCGCGATTAGCCCGCCAAGGGTGCCCGCGATACGCCAGCCGGAATAGGTGGCCAGTTGCATCGCCTCGGGGCCTGGCAGCAACATGCAAAAGGACAGCGCGGACAGGAACTGCCGTTCGGTCAGCCATGGCCGATCCTCGACCAGCTCTTTGTGCATCAGGCCGATCTGCGCGGCGGGCCCGCCAAAGGACAGCAAACCGATGCGGGCGAATACGCGCGTGACTTCGGGCAGGGATACGGCGGTGGCGGTCATTGGGCGGATCCTAGGCTGGCGCGGCGCGACGGGATGCCCGGAGGGGGCGTATCCCGCGGGCGGGGAACGGCGCCAAGCCTTGCCAGCCCCGTGTAACCCCAAGATGACAGCCCCCCAGCGATCCGGCTGCGCGTGAGCAGCCCCGCACCCGACGCTGCAGTTCGGGCGATTCTGTGACAGCGGGCGGGCGGGTCGCCGGGTTGGATGAAACGCCCCCGGCACCCGGCCTGCGTCAAAGGGTGATCGTTTCCATCACCGCAGGGTCAAGGACACGCACATCGGGCAAGGCTGCCTTCAGTTTGTCGGCGGACTGCTCCAGCAGCGCGAAGGTCTTGTAGTGATAGGGAATGACGGTTTGCAGCCGGAACAGTTTCGATGCCGCATAAGCCGCGCGATGCATGTCCATGGTGTAATGGCCACCTGCGCACAATATCCCCACATCAGGCGCGTGCAGATCGTTGAGGATGGCCATGTCGGCCATGACATCTGTATCGCCCGAAACATAGACGCAGCGCCCCTCACCCGCGATCATGTAACCGGCCTCGGCCCCGGCATAGACCGGACCATCGGGGCCAGAGAAGGAGGAGGAATGGGTGGCGTTGACCATCGTGACTGCCACATCGCCGAGCCGCACCGTGCCGCCCTTGTTCATGCCGACCACGTCCAGCTTTTCCGTTGCACCCCAGTGGCCCATCAGATCGGCAATGCCATAAACCGGCACGCCAAGCCCCCGCGCCAGTTCGGGCACCCCGCCGATATGGTCGCCATGGCCATGGGTGACCAAGATCGCGGTCGCTCCCCGGATCGCGTCGGCCTTGCGGTCGGCGGGAAAGCTGGGGTTTCCAGCAAGCCATGGATCGATCAGCAGCACCTGATTACCGATTTCCAATCTCACGGACGCGTGGCCCAACCATGTGTATTTCATCGCTTGTCCTCCGGGTGTCTGCCAGTAGCCTAAGCGAGGAAAGGCGGCTGTCACAATGGATTTGAGCGCCCAGATCGATGGCTATTGTGAGCGGCTGGGGCCGGGCCTTTGGGCCGAGCCGGTGAATGCCTTGTCGAACCTGGCCTTTATTCTGGCCGCGCTGTTGCTGTGGCCTTGGGTGAAGGAACTGCCGCTGGCGCGGGTCTTGTGCGCGCTGCTGGCGCTGATCGGGGTGGGGTCGGCGGCCTTGCACAGCTTTGCGACCGGGTGGGCGGCCTTGGCCGATGTGATCCCGATCGCGGTATTCATTCTGGTCTATCTCTTCGCGGTGAACAGGAACGTGGCGGGCTGGCCCTTCTGGGGTGCGGGCGCAGGCGTGGTGGCATTCGTTCCCTATGCGGTCGTGACCGGATGGGTGTTTGCTCAGATGCCGTTCTTCGCGATATCGGCCGTGTATTGGCCGGTGCCATTGCTGATCTTTCTCTACGCCGCCGCGTTGGTCAGGCGGGCACCTGAAACGGCGCGGCGATTCGCGATTGGCGCGGGCCTGTTGTGCGTGTCACTGACCGCCCGCAGCCTTGATGAGGCGCTGTGCCCGGTGTGGGCGGTCGGCACCCATTTCGTCTGGCACCTGCTGAACGCTACCATGTTGGGCTGGATGATCACGGTTTACCGCGCCCATATGCTTGCGGGGCGCGGCGCACGGGGCTAAACCCGCCCGGACAACCGGAATGGAGCGCCCATGTCCATCGATATCGACACCGCCGCCCGCGTGGCGAAACTGGCCCGTATCAAGGTCGAACCCGAGGCCCTGCCCGCCTTGGCCGCCGAGTTCAATGCCATCCTCGGGTTCATCGAACAGCTGGGAGAGCTGGACGTGGACAACGTGGAGCCGATGACCAGCGTGACCCCCATGGCCCTGCCCCGCCGCGCCGATGTGGTGACCGATGGCAACCAGCAGGCCAAGGTGCTGGCCAATGCCCCCGATGCCCGCGAGGGGTTCTTTGCCGTACCGAAGGTGGTGGAATGAGCGACCTGACAAAACTGACGATCGCAGGCGCGCGTGATGCGCTGCGCAAGGGCGACGTGACCAGCGTGGCGCTGACCGAAGCGTGCCTGAACGCGATTGACGCGGCAGATGCGCTGGGCGCGTTCGTGCACAAGACACCCGAGATCGCGATGGAACGCGCCAAGGCCGCCGATGCACGGATTGCCACGGGCGACGCGCCGGACATGTGCGGCATTCCCGTAGGCATCAAGGACCTGTTCTGCACCGAAGGTGTGCCTTCGCAGGCCGCATCCAAGATTCTGGAAGGGTTTCTGCCGCAATACGAATCCACCGTCTCGGGGCAATTGCGGGATGCAGGCGCGGTGATGCTGGGCAAGCTGAACATGGACGAATTCGCCATGGGCTCGTCAAACGAAACCTCGGTCTATGGGAACGCGGTAAACCCATGGCGCGCGGGCAATTCCGATGCCGCGCTGACGCCGGGCGGATCGTCGGGCGGGTCTGCCTCCGCCGTGGCCGCCGATCTGTGCCTTGCGGCGACCGGCACCGATACCGGCGGGTCCATCCGTCAACCTGCGGCCTTTACCGGGATCGTGGGGCTGAAACCCACCTATGGGCGGTGTTCGCGGTGGGGCATCGTGGCGTTCGCGTCGTCGCTGGATCAAGCTGGCCCGATGACCAAGACCGTCCGCGATGCCGCGATCATGGGACGCGCGATGATGGGGCACGACCCCAAGGATTCGACCTCGGCCAACATGGCGGTGCCAGATTTTGAAGCGATGCTGACCGGTGACATTCGCGGCAAGGTCATCGGCATTCCCAAGGAATACCGGATGGACGGCATGCCGCCGGAGATTGAGGCGCTGTGGACCGAAGGCACCGCAATGCTGCGTGATGCCGGGGCCGAGATCAGGGACATCACCCTGCCTCACACCCGGTATGCCCTGCCCGCCTATTACGTGATCGCCCCCGCCGAGGCATCCAGCAACCTCGCGCGCTATGACGGGGTGCGTTTTGGCCACCGGGCCAAGCTTGCCCCCGGTGACGGCATTACCGAAATGTATGAGAAAACCCGCGCCGAAGGCTTTGGCCCCGAGGTGCAACGCCGCGTGATGATCGGCACCTACGTGCTGTCGGCCGGATTTTACGACGCCTATTACAACCGCGCGCGCAAGGTCCGCGCCCTGATCAAACGCGACTTTGAAGATGTGTTCGATGCGGGCATCGACGCGATCCTGACCCCCGCCACCCCATCCGCCGCGTTCGCGTTGGGCAAAGAGGTGGCGGACCCGGTCGAGATGTATCTGAACGACGTTTTCACCGTGACCGTGAACCTTGCCGGATTGCCCGGCGTCGCGGTGCCGACGGGTCAGGATGCACAGGGATTGCCGCTTGGCCTGCAATTGATCGGGCGGCCGTGGGAAGAAGGCGAATTGCTGAACACGGCCTATGCGCTGGAAAATGCTGCGGGATTTGTAGCGAAACCGGCGAAATGGTGGTAAACAGACCTCAAAGCAAAAGACTTTGAGGCAGAGCGATGATCAGAACGGCCGTGGCAGCGGTGTGTCTTTTGGCACTTGGCGGGTGTGTCGGCAGCACACCCAATGACGTCGCCGCAGGCGTCGGTTTTCAGGATTATACCCACTACGAGGCGCGGCGCGCGCAGCTGCTGTCCGGCCCCGTCGTGGTCCGGCCACCCGCACCGCCTGCCATGGCTGCGCCAGCCCCTGCAGGTGTCGCGGTAACAGGCCCTGCGCAAGTCGATACCATCACAAGCCGGGCCGCCGCGGCAATTGCCGCCGCCGAGGCGACACAAGCGTCACCGGTGATCGTGGAGGCCAGCGCGCAACCCACAGCACCCCCGCCCGCCGCAACCAACGTGGCGCTGGCATCGGCCAGCAACCCCGGCATCTCGGACGAACAGGATTTTAGCGCCGTATCGGCCCGCGAAACCATTGCATCAGACGCCGAGCGCCGCGAACGGATGCAAGAACAACTGGTGATCGTGCAGCCTACGGCGATTCCCGCGCGCAACGGGGCAACGGGTCCGAACATCGTGGATTTCGCATTGCGCACGACCAACTCGGTCGGCGAACGGATCTATACCCGAATGCCATTCCGGCAGGGGCAATACGACCGCAACTGCATCGCCTTCCGGTCCGACGATCTGGCGCAAGAGACATTTCTGGCAGAAGGCGGCCCGGAACGGGATCGCCACGGATTGGACCCGGACGGCGACGGCTTTGCCTGCGATTGGAACCCGGTCGTCTACCGTCTGGCCGCGCAGGCCGCAGCGAACTGATGCGCTCGCCCAATTTCGGGGAACGGCGCGGTGGTCTGACCCCGGACCTGGTCGTGATCCATTATACCGCCATGGAAAGCTGCGATGCCGCGGCGCGCGCCTTGTGTGATCCGGCCCGAGAGGTATCCGCCCACTATCTGATCTCGGCCAAGGGTGCGGTCTTGGCGCTGGTGGATGAACCGATGCGCGCCTGGCATGCGGGCGCCGGCGAATGGCGCGGTGCGGGTGACGTCAATTCCCGGTCCATCGGGATCGAACTATCCAATACCGGGGGCACGCCCTTTGCCGCCGCGCAGATGGATGCGCTGGACGAAGTGCTGCGCGGCATCTTCCATCGGTGGCCCGTGCAGCCCGATGGGGTGATTGCCCATTCCGATATGGCGCCGGGCCGCAAGAAAGACCCCGGCCCCCGCTTTGACTGGCGCAGGCTTTCGCTGGAGGGGCTGGCCGTTTGGTCGGATGCCTGCGGCAACGACGTCGACCGGGATCGATTTGTGATCGATGCACGGGCCTTCGGTTACCCGAAGATGGCGCCCGATCTTCTGCTGCAAACGGTCCGCCTGCGGTTTCGGCCGTGGGCCCGCGGACCGCTGGATGGCACTGACTGTGCGATCATGGCGGATCTTGCCGCGCGATACGGCGTTGACCGGGGGCGATCGGACGCTTAGATGCACTATCGCGTGGAGGGCTGGATGGCCGCGGGGGTTCGCGCCTCCGAGGAAAGTCCGGACTCCCTGAAGCAGCGGTGCCGGGTAACGCCCGGGCGGAGCAATCCGACGGAAAGCGCCACAGAAAACAAACCGCTTCGCGGCAGCCGGAGGTTCGCCTTTTGGCAAAACGGAGCAAGGGTGAAACGGTGGGGTAAGAGCCCACCGGGGGGCTGGCAACAGCGCCCGCATGGCAAGCCCCACCGGGAGCAATGCCAAATAGGGATCTTGCGGGGGCAACCCCAGGGCCGCTTCAGCCCGAGAGATCCGGGTTGGCAGCTAGAGCACATGGGCAACCATGTGCCAAGAGGAATGGTCATCCAGAGGGGGAAACCCCTTGGACAAAATCCGGCTTACAGGCCCTCCGCGCATTTTAAAGACTGTTTGCCTTTGCGGGCGATGGCAGAAAACCAACAGTTTTCTGCGGTCTTGCCGCAACCCGATACGCCGACTGCGAAGGTTGGTGCCTGATGAGCCTTCAGATGCATCCGGCGGACATATTTAAAAAGCAAAGATGCGGGCGGTGCGCCTTTCCCCCTATCCCGTCACCAGGCTTCGCGGGGAAAGGCGTCCCATCTTCGCTTGCGGTCATCGGCATGTCTGCCTGTACCGCAGGCACAAGCTGGCCGCGCAAGGTTAAGGAAACGTGAAGGGCCCTCTTTGCTTTGAAAATATGTCGGGGTTTGGGGCAGCGCCCCAATCGGCCAGCCGCAGGCACGGATGCGCGCGATTAGCGCCGCTGTGCGAAGAAGTCGCGAAGAAGTGCCGCCGCCTCGGCTTCCGCAATGCCACCATAGACTTCGGGCTTCCAATGGGCCTGCGGGTGGTCGAAGACACGCGGACCCTGAGCGATGCCGCCGGACTTTGGATCGGCGGCGCCATAGTAGAGGCGCGAAAGCCGCGCGGCGGCGATTGCCCCGGCGCAAGCCGGGCAGGGTTCCAACGTGACCCAGAGATCGCACCCGGTCAGACGGTCCGTACCGATGGCTGCGCACGCGGCACGAATGGCAAGCATTTCAGCATGTGCAGTGGGGTCGGTCAGTTCACGCATGCGGTTGCCCGCTTGGGCGATGATCCGGTCTCCGCATACCACGACGGCGCCCACGGGCACCTCGCCACGCGCGGCTGCGCTCTCCGCTTCCAGCAGCGCCACATCCATGAATGTGCGAAATCGCGTCATATCCCCCCTGTTGCCGCTTTCCAGCCTGCTGTCAAACCGGTAGGGCTTCGACATGACCGATACATCTCCACAGGGCGAGCGCATCGCCAAACGCCTGAGCCGCGCGGGCATTGCCAGTCGCCGTGAGGCGGAGCGCATGATTGCGGCGGGCCGCGTGGCCGTCAACGGCAAGCTGATCGACAGCCCCGCCTTGAACGTGACCGAAGCGGATAAGATCACCGTCGACGGCGTCCCTGTGGGTGCGCCCGAGCGACCCCGGCTGTGGCTGTATCACAAGCCGCTGGGGTTGGTGACGACGGCGCGGGATGAAAAGGGCCGCGAGACGGTCTTCGACAAACTGCCCGCCGACCTGCCGCGCGTGATGAGTGTGGGCCGCTTGGACATCAATTCCGAAGGGCTGCTGCTGCTGACCAACGATGGCGAGGTCAAGCGCAAGCTGGAACTGCCGTCGACGGGGTGGCTGCGCAAGTACCGGGTCCGCGTCAAGGGCGCGCCGACGGAGGAAATGCTGGCCCCGTTGCGCAAGGGCGTGACGATCGAGGGCGAGCGGTTTCAGCCCATGGAGGTGGTTCTTGACCGCCAACAAGGTGCGAACGCCTGGCTGACCATCGGCATCCGCGAGGGCAAGAACCGGGAGATCCGCCGGGCCATGATGGAGGTCGGGCTGGACGTGAACCGGTTGATCCGCATCAGCTATGGCCCGTTCCGATTGAACGAGTTGAAGGCGGGCGACGTCGAAGAGGTCAAGCCGAAGGTCCTGCGCGATCAGTTGGGTCTGGAGGCGGCGGTGGAGGGCCATGCCGTGGCCAAACCGCTGAAGAAACGGCCGCCGAAGCGACAGGTGAAGGCGCCTAGGCCTCGTCGTCCTCAATAAGGCTGAACCGCTCGATCAGTTTCGCCTGCGCCATGAAGATCAGGAACAGAAATGCGGGCAGGCCGAATGTCTCGAATGTGACCCAGAAGGCCTCGGTCTGGGTGCGCCAGACAATTTCGTTCGCAATGGCCATCAAGACAAAAGCGCTTGCAAGCCGTTTGGTCAGGATCATCCAGCCTTCGTCCTTCATGGGCAACAACTCTCCCATTACGAACTGCAGCCATGACTGGCCACGCCACAGCCCGATGCCAAGGAGCAACGCAAAGAGGCCGTAAACAAGCGTGGTCTTCATCATGAAGAACCGGCTGTCGTTGAACCAGACGGTCAGCCCGCCGAAGACGACCACGAGAACGGCGGTAAACACCTGAATGCGTGATATTCTTCCCGTGAGCCACCACAGAACGCCGATTGAGGCGAGAAGCAACGGGACGAACGCGGCGGTGGCGATGATGAAGCCGTCATAGTCGCGGCCAGCGACGGTGAATGTCGTGTCCTGCAATCGCAGATACGCGATGAAGAACAGGATCGGCGGCCCCAGTTCCAACGCGGATTTCAGCAAAGGGTGGATGGTGCGCGGTGTCATGGGTTTCCTTTCAGCCACCCGCTTCAACTATCACCGCGCCAGCTGCGATCAACCCCATAAGGGCCAAACGGCGGGGACCGACGCGTTCTCCAAGGATCAGCCAGCCGATCAGGGCCGCAAAGACGGTGGATGTTTCGCGCAAGACGGCAGCCTCGCCCACATTATCAAGCCGGGTTGCCAACATGATGGAGCCAAAGCTGGCAAAGGCGACAAGCCCCCCGATGATGCCGCGCAACGCCAAGGGGGCCAGCGTAGGCGGGTCGGCGAGCCGCAGGTAGAACCGCGTGGCCAGAACGGGAAACAGCAGCCCGTCAATGAAAAAGAACCACGCCAGAAAGGTGAACGGGTCGGCCGTGGCGCGGATGCCGTAGGCGTCATAGGTCGTATAGGCGGCGACAAAGAGGCCCGTCAGAACCGCGAACCACAGGGCTGGCACCATTTTTTCACGATCCACCGTGATCGTTGCCATGTTGTAGGCGGCAAGCCCATAGAGCCCCGCAAGCAAGACAGCCACCCCCAGCCATTGGATCAGGGTGAATGTTTCGCCAAACACCAGCCCCGCCCCGAAGATCGCAAAGAGCGGCCCGGTGCCGCGCATCACGGGATAGACGACCGTGTAGGCCCCGCGCCGATAGCTGGCGAGGGTGGCCCATTTGTAAAACGCGTGGATGACAAAGGCCCCGGCAAAGATCGGCCACATGTGAGGTTCCGGCCATGGCACCACGAAAAGCGCAATGGGGGCGGCCATCAGCCCATAGCTTGCGTCGATCGCCCCCCGCGACAACAGCGGATCATGCCGACCCTTTTGCAATGCGCCAAAGATAGCGTGCAGGACAGCGGCCGATAACGCGAGGATCAGGGCAAGCGTCGCCCCCGCTGGCGTTCCTTCGATGGAGGTAATCCAGATGCCCAAATCAGACCTGCCAGATTATATATGCCCTGAAACCTCGGGCCGTCGCCATCGTGGGAAACCCCGCGAACTGGCAAAGCGCGTCGGCTACATCTGACCACAAGGGAGCGCGGACAGCGGAACGGTTGCGAGGTGCGACACGATAGATCGCCGTCAGCGTGAGGCGATCGAGGGCCGCCGGAAATCGCGCCTGAGACCATGTTTCGGTGCCACGATCAGGCCTGCGGGTGGCCTTGATCACAACTGTGCGCCAGTCAGGGCCTCGGCAAATTCGGCAGGGTCGAATGGGGCCAGATCATCGATCTGTTCACCAACCCCGATCGCATGGATCGGCAGGCCGAACTTGTCCGCCAGTGCCACCAGCACACCGCCCTTGGCGGTCCCGTCCAGCTTGGTCATCACCAGACCCGTGACATCGGCGAGCTTCTGGAATGTCTCCACCTGGCTCAGCGCATTCTGTCCGGTGGTGGCGTCCAGCACCAGCAACGTATTATGCGGCGCATCGGGGTCCTTCTTGCGGATCACCCGAACGATCTTGGCCAGTTCCTCCATCAGGTTGGCACGGTTCTGCAACCGGCCAGCGGTATCGATCAACAAAAGGTCCGTGCCTTCGGCTTCGGCCTTGGTCATGGCGTCGAAGGCAAGGCTGGCGGGGTCGGACCCTTCCGGCGCGGTCAGCACGGGCACTCCGGCGCGGTCGCCCCAGACCTGCAGTTGTTCCACTGCGGCAGCACGGAACGTGTCTCCTGCCGCGATGATCACCGACTTGCCCGCTGCCTTGAACTGACTGGCCAGCTTGCCGATGGTCGTCGTCTTGCCCGACCCGTTCACGCCCACCACCAGCACCACTTGCGGCTTCTTGGGGTAGAGCGGCATCGGACGCGCCACGGGTTCCATCACGCGCGTGATCTCGGCGGCCAGAAGGGATTTGATCTCGGACGCGGACATGGATTTCCCATATCGGCCTTCGGCCATGTTCGCGGTGACGCGCAGCGCTGTCTCGACCCCCATGTCGGCGGAGATCAGCAGCTCTTCCAGGCTTTCCAGCATGGCATCATCCAGCGCGCGGCGCGGTTCGGCCGTGCGACCGATGATCCGGTCGAGAATACCGGGCTTGGCTGGCTTTTCGGGGCCGGTGGGTGGTGTCGCGGTGGGCGGCGTGTACGCGCGGGCGGCCGGCGGCGCTGCTGACGCGGGCGCTGTTGGCTCTGTCGCGGGCGCCGCTGGCGTTTCCGGGGATTGCGCAACCGGGGTTTCGGCGGCGCTGTCCGCGCCCTCCTCGATGATCGCCTCCAAGCCCGCGTCGAGCTTCGACGACGAGTTGAACATCCGGTCTTTCAGCTTCTTGAAGAACGACATGGCTGACTGGCCCCTTTTTCGCGCACCTTCCCCACCTAATACGGGCCGCGCGGCTTGGGAAGGCCATGACGTCAGCCATTGTTTTGCCCCAATGCCCGATCATGCTAAGCTTTGTCGTTGCCGACCCGTCTGCGCGCAGGATGATCAATGCCCATTATCGCCCGTTATGCTGTCATCACCGGGGTGCCTCTGGCGCTGTTGCTGCTGGGCGCGGTGCTGGGGGGGCCATTTGCCGTCATGGCACTGCTGTGGCTGACGGTCATTGCCGCAGTGATGGACAAGCTTCTGGCCCCGCCGCCGCAGGACGCCGGGGCGCACGCGCCTTGGTCCGACAGGTTGTCGGCGGTGCTGGCCATCGGTCATCTGACGCTGCTACCCGTCGTGCTTGCATCACTGGCGGCCTTCGAACAGGGCGGGGGCCAGAAACTGGCGCTGTTCGTTGCGACTGCCAGCTTCTTCGGACAGGTTAGCCACCCCAATGCGCATGAACTGATCCACCGCCGCGCGCTGTGGCTGCGGGGTCTGGGTGCTGCGGTCTATACCAGCATTGGCATGGGGCATCACGTTTCGGCGCATCGCTTGGTGCACCACCGCCATGTCGGCACGCCCGACGACCCCAACACACCCCTGCCCGGCGAAAGCTTCTGGGCTTATGTGCCGCGTGCCCATCACGGATCCTTCATGGCCGGGCTGGCGCAGGAGGTCGAGAAACTGGATCGCCGGAGCGACGGGGCGTATAGCTACAAGAACCCCTATTACATCTGGGTTGGGGGCGCTGTCGTGACCCTGATCATCGCGGGCGAGATTGCCGGACTCGTGGGCATTGTCGGCCTGATCGCGCTGGCCGCGCTGACGCATCTGCAGATCCTGCTCAGCGACTATATTCAGCATTACGGATTGCAGCGGCTGGAACTGCCCGGCGGTCGGTATGAACCCGTCGCAGCGCACCACAGCTGGAATGCGCCCAAGGGGTTTTCCAGCTTCCTGATGCTGAACGCGCCCAGCCATTCGGAACATCACCTGCACCCGGACCGGCCCTATGACCAGCTTGATACCGGCGCGCCCGCACCCACCCTGCCTTATGCTGTGCCGATCATGGCGATGTTGGCGACCGTGCCGCCGGTCTGGCACAAATTGATGGATCGCCGCGCGCTGCGCGTGATGGAGGCGGCGGCGGAACGCCTGCAAAACGCGCCAGCCGTCACGCCACGTCCGGCACGTCCCCGGGCAGCACCTGCGACAACCGAACGCGGCACAGCCGAAGATGCCGATGCCCTGATCGCCCGGCTGCTGCAGTCGCAAGGCTGAACGCGGCCCTGACTTCATCATGGCAAAGAAACTCCGGGGGGTCAGCTTTGCTGACGGGGGCTGGCCCCCTTCAGACCCTCACGCCCCGGCGCCCGGCCAGATCCGTGAAATACTGCCATGCAACGCGGCCCGATCGTGCTCCGCGTGTCGCCTGCCATTCGATCGCCTCGGCACGCAAAGCGGCATCGTCGATCTCCACGCCATGGGCGTCGCAATAGCCCCTGATCATTGCCAGATAATCGTCCTGATTGCAGGGATGAAAACCAAGCCACAGACCGAACCGGTCGCTGAGGCTGACCTTTTCCTCCACGGCCTCCGAGGGGTTGATCGCCGATGAGCGTTCATTCTCGATCATGTCGCGGGGCATCAGGTGGCGGCGATTCGATGTGGCGTACAAGATCACGTTGTCGGGTCGCCCCTCCACCCCGCCATCCAGCACCGCCTTGAGCGATTTGTAATGGGTGTCGTCATGGGAAAACGACAGGTCGTCACAAAAAAGGACAATACGCTCGCGGGTGGCGCGCAGCAGGGTCAGCAACCGCCCGATGGATGGCAAGTCTTCGCGCTGCACCTCGACCAGCTTGCAAGGCAGTCCCTGCGCCAGCACGGCGGCGTGGATCGCCTTGACGAGGCTTGATTTGCCCATCCCGCGAGAGCCCCACAGCAACGCGTTGTTGGCGGGCAGGCCACGGGCGAATTGGGTGGTATTCTCCATCAACGTATCGCGTGCCCGATCAATGCCCACCAGAAGGCTCAGATCAACGCGGTTGACGTGTGGGACGGCATCCAGCCTGTCGGGGGTGGCATGCCACACGAATGCATGTGCACCGACCCAATCGGGCGCCGTCGCGGGCGGCGGGCTAAGCCGTTCCAGCGCAGCCGCGATCCGGGTCAAGGCGTCATCACTCATCATTTCGCGTCTTCTTCATCCTCGTCATCCAGCAGGCCTTCGGCGCGAAGGCGCGCGTCGCGGCTGTATTCGACCCAGCGGACCAGTTGGATGGAAATCTCGTAAAGCCCGTAGACCACCACGAAAAGGATCAACTGCGTAACGACATCGGGCGGTGTGACAAGTGCGGCCAGCACCAAGATGCCCACGACCGCCCACTTGCGCACGTTGATCAGACCCTCGGAACTGATCAACCCAGCCTTGCCCATCAGGGTCAACAGGACCGGCAACTGGAAACACAGGCCAAAGGCGAAGATGAATTTCAACGCCAGATCAGTGGATTCGCGGATCGACCCCAGAAATACCGTGCGCAGTTCGGTACTGCTTTCGGACAAGGCGGGCGGTTCGGCGCCGGTGATGTACGATGTCAGGATCGGAATGGCGTCCGCGAAGCCGATGAAGAAGTTCATAGCAAGCGGCGTCACCACGAAATGCGCGAAACTGGCCCCCAGAAGGAACAATGCCGGCGAGGCAATGATGAATGGCAAAAACGCCGTCTGCTCGGATTTGTACAAACCCGGCGCCACGAAGCGCCACAACTGATGCGCAATCACCGGAAAAGAGAGGGCAAAGCCACCCATCACGGAAATGCGCACCAAGACAAAGAACTGTTCCTGCGGGGCGGTAAAGATCAACTCGGGGCTCTGCCCGCGTGCGATCAGGACATTCAACAGCGGTTGCTGGATAAAGCTGAGCACCGGCGAGGCAACGGTGAAACAGGCGACCATCGCCACCACGAAGGCCAGCACCGACCTGATCAGGCGTGTGCGCAACTCGGCAAGATGTTCGATCAGCGGCGCGGCGCTGTCTTCGATATGTTCGTCGCTCATGTGCGTTCGGCGCCTGTATCGGCATCTGATGGGGCCACTGCGGCGGGCGATGCGGGCGGTTCGGCAGAGGCGACGGGTTCAGCCACGGCCGGTGTGACAGCGGCAGCTTCGGCGACCGGCGGATTGGCGGACGCAATTTTCGCAGACCTGATCCGCTCCAACTCGGCGGCGCGATTCGCCGCGGCGGTTTCACGGGCGACTTTCTGGGCTGCGGCCTTTTCTTCGGCCAGACGACGAGTTTCTGAGCCTTCGGGAAACTTGGTCGGATCGATATCGTCAAATGCCTTGTTGATGGCATCCATCCCCATCTTCTTGGGATTCGTCAGGTTGCGCAGGTCGCGGCTGATGTCCTTGACGCCCGCTTCGCTGGCTGCGTCTTCCATGGCGCGGGTGAACTGCCGCGCCATGCCCCGAACATTCCCCATGAATTGCCCCGCTTTGCGGAACATGATGGGCAGGTCTTTTGGGCCCACGACGATCAACGCCACGATCCCAATGACAAATAGTTCCATAAACCCGATATCAGGCATGGCCGACGCCCCAATTGCACGTGTGGGTCAAGATAGGCCGGGTCGCTTACGCGTTGTCGCGCTCGCGCTCGGGGGTGACGTCGCGGGCAGCTTTGCCGTCATCGGCGGCTTGGGCCGATTCAATTTCTTCAGTGCTGTCGCGCACGCCGCGCTTGAATGCGGTGATGCCTTTGCCGACTTCACCCATCAGGTTGGCGATCTTGCCGCGCCCGAAAAGGACGAGGACAACAACGGCGATCAGCAGAAGACCGGCGGGTCCGATATTGTTGAGCATGATAATCTCCCTTTGCGGTGGCGCGGGCGCGCCCGACCGCGATGCTGTCTGTAGCTCTACCCCTATAGGTATGACCTGCGCGGACCGGATCAAAGGGCTAAAACCTGTTCGAGGTCTGTTTTTCTTACAAACCTTCGGCACCGCAAGCCAAAATCCGCCCGATCAGCGCTTGTTGACGAACACGAAACAGCGGTCGCGCCGCACGGTCAGCCACAGCGGCGTGCCGGGCTTGGGCAAGAACACCGCCGGAACGGTAGCCTTCAGAAGCTCGCTGTTGAAATCCATCCGGAACTCCACAAGGCTTTCGTGCCCCATGAACCGCGCGCGTTCCACCAACCCTCGGGCAGGCACACCGTCAACCGGTGTGGGGTTCGGGCCGCGCCCGCCGCGATCGAAATCGATCTTGACGTGCTGCGGGCGGAACACGATTTCCACATCCGTTCCGTCCGGCACACCGGGAGCGAGGAACTGCCCGAATGCCGTATCGGTAAGAGCGCCGCGCACAGTGCCCCGGATTACGTTGATATCACTGAAGAAAGCAGCGGCGGCCTTGTCGCATGGGGCGTTGTAGATATTATAGGGGGCGCCTTGTTGCACGATCTTGCCGTCGCGCATCAGGGCGATCTGATCGGCCATGCGCATGGCCTCCTCCGGCTCGTGGGTCACCAGAACGACTGCGGTGCCTTCCTCTTTCAGCAGTTGCAGCGTCTCGTCCCTGATGCCGTCGCGCAGGCGGTTATCAAGGCCCGAGAACGGCTCGTCCATCAGCATGATACGTGGGCGCGGCGCCAGCGCCCGCGCCAGCGCGACCCGCTGTTGTTCGCCGCCCGACAGCATATGCGGCGCCTTGTCGGCAAAGCCCACAAGATCAACCCTCTCAAGCAATTCCGCCACGCGGGCCGCGACTTCGGCCTTGGGCCCCTTGAGGCCGAAGGCGATGTTCTGACCAACGGTCAGGTGCGGGAAAAGCGCGAAATCCTGAAAGATCAGTCCGATGCCCCGATGTTCCGGCGGCAGGTGGAGCGCGCTGTCCGAGACGACCGCGCCGTCAACGCGGATCGTGCCGGAGGATTGCCGTTCAATGCCCGCGATCAGGCGCAGCGTGGTGGATTTTCCGCAGCCCGACGGACCCAGAAGGCACATCACCTCGCCTGGGGCAACGCGCAGCGATACATCGCGGACGACCGTTTGGCTGCCGAACTGGCAGGTCACATGGTCGACGTCGAGCCGGGGAGTGGTTGGCATGGCGGGCAAACCCGATCAATTTCATCGGGTTTGGGAGGTAACAGCGCCTTTGCCTTGTTTCAAGCGCGATACCCGGTGCGCGTCACTTGGCACCGGATGCCAATCGGCCAGGGCTGCCGCCATGTCGGCCAAAGGATGCCCCCTGAAACCGCGCAGACCTTTGCGACGCCCACACGCCACGCCGGGGCCGTAAGGTCCATGTCATGGTCGGCCCGGCGGTGATGACGCGCACATCATCACCGCCGATGCACGGTTGTCAGATCGTGAAATTGGTGCCGCCGCCATCCAGCAAGATGTTCTGCCCCACGATGAACCCCGCGTGCTGCGAACACAGGAACGCACACATCTGGCCGAACTCCGCAGCCGTGCCATAGCGGCGGGCGGGGATCGTTGCGATCCGGCGGCTCCGTGCCTCCTCCAGCGTGATGCCCTGCGCCTTGACCACGCCGCCGTCCAGCGCTTCGGCGCGGTCCGTTGCATGAATGCCGGGCAGCAGGTTGTTGATGGTAATGCCGTTTTGCGCCACCTGACGGGATGTCCCGGCGACATAGCCGGTCAAACCCGTACGCGCCGTATTCGACAGACCCAGCGTGGGCAGCGGCGCCTTGACCGACTGCGAGGTAATGTTGACCACCCGGCCCCATCCCTTTTCCGCCATGCCCGGCATCAGCGCGGTCATCAGGGCGATGGGGGTCAGCATGTTGGCATCGAGCGCGGCAATGAAGTCATCGCGCGTCCAGTCAGACCACATACCGGGGGGGGGGCCACCTGCGTTGGTCACCAGGATATCGACGGCGCCAGCGGCCTCAAGCACCTTGGCGCGGCCCTCGTCCGTGGTGATATCGGCGGCGACAGTCGTGACACTTACCTGATTGGCGACCCGGATCGCATCGGCGGTCGCCTCAAGCGCATCGGCACCACGTGCGTTCAGCACCAGATCGACGCCCGCTGCGGCCAATGCCTCGGCGCAGCCACGCCCCAAACCCTTGCTGGAGCCGCAAATCAATGCCCGCTTGCCCGTAATCCCCAGATCCATAGCTATCCCTTTCGCATTTCCACAAGTTCCGGTTGCTTAGCACCCGAGCAAGTCATGGGCCAGACTTGACCAACCGCCCCCGGAGTCATACCGAAGGTGTCCAAGGAGAGCCCGATGCCGCCCCGCCCCGCCCTGTTTACCTTCGACACGTTTGCAGCCAGCCAACTGACGGTCACCACCGGCGCGCATGAGGGCGATGCCATCGGCAGACATACGGATGTGGCGGCAGGCGATTACTATCGGCTTGCACGGGCCGCCATGGTGCAGACACTTGCCATATGCGACCGGCAAGATGGCACGCAGGAGGTGGCGGACAATTCGACTGTCGGGCATCCGGGCGACGCGATTACCATTGAAACCTGTCACACACTAATGGGTGAAAAAAGCGAACTGATCGAACTACTGCTGGTCACGATCTGGTCCGAGGCCCGTCCGGTGCGGCATATTCTGCCGCTTGCCCCGTTGGTTCCGGGGGTGGATTACATTCTGGTCAATTCCGAAACCGAAAGCGCGCCGCGACGCTTTGCCGATGTTGTCAGCGTCAGTTTTCTGGCGGGGACGCATCTGACGATGTCCGACGGCAGCCAGCGCGCGGTCGAGGATCTGAGCGTCGGCGACAATATCCTGACCCGCGATCACGGGGCGCGGAACATCCGTTGGCTGGAACACCAGACCCGGCGCGCGGTGGGCAGCGCCGCCCCCGTTCGGATTACCGAAGGCACCCTGAATTGCGCCCGTGATCTGCGGCTTACGCCACAGCACCGCCTGTTTATCTGGCAACGCAGCGATGAAGTTGGTGCAGGGCGATCCGAGGTGATGGTCAAGGTGGACGCGTTGGTCAACGGCACCACGATCCTGCGCGAAGAAGGCGGCCATATCGACACCTACCAGATCGTGTTCGACGCCCACGAGATCATCTATGCCGAAGGGATCGCCGTGGAAAGCTTGCTGGTCACCGGGCAGACACGTGTGTTGTTGCCCAACGATCTGGCCCTGGACGCAGGCGAAGGCCGCGATGCCGCCGCAATCGAACTGAACACCGGCGACCTGCCGCCCGACGCGGCAGAACGGTTGCAGCAAGCCAGCAAGGGGCGTGGTCCGACGCGCTGACGCCACTACGGCGACCGGCCAGACCCGTCACCTTGTTCCGTCGGCCACCTTGCACCGGTTTTTGCATCCTCCGCCATTGGCGTCTGCGTTGATGGCGCAATGATGACTTGCACGCGCGGGCGCAATTGCGCCCCACCGCGCGCTGGCCTATATCGCGGCCATGCCCGACACGTTGAACGCCCCATCCACGAACCGCCCCGCCCTGCCGCCGGAAATCGCCCGGCGCCGGACATTTGCCATCATCAGTCACCCTGATGCTGGCAAGACGACCCTGACTGAAAAGTTCCTGCTGTTTGGCGGAGCGATTCAGATGGCGGGTCAGGTGCGCGCCAAGGGTGAGGCGCGACGCACGCGCTCGGACTTCATGCAGATGGAAAAAGATCGGGGCATTTCGGTGTCTGCCTCGGCCATGTCGTTCGATTTTGGCAAGTATCGATTCAATCTCGTCGATACGCCCGGCCACAGCGATTTCTCGGAAGACACCTATCGCACGCTGACCGCCGTGGATGCCGCCATCATGGTGATCGACGGCGCCAAGGGCGTGGAAAGCCAAACCCGCAAGCTGTTCGAGGTTTGCCGGATGCGCGACCTGCCGATCCTGACGTTCTGCAACAAGATGGACCGCGAAAGTCGCGAGACATTCGAGATCATCGACGAAATTCAGGAAAATCTGGCAATCGACGTCACGCCAGCCAGTTGGCCGATTGGCGTCGGTCGCGACTTTCTGGGTTGCTACGATCTGCTGCGCGACCGGCTGGAACTGATGGACCGGGCCGACCGCAACAAGGTGGCGGAAAGCGTCAAGATGGAGGGGTTGGACGACCCCAGGCTGCAAGATCACATTCCCGCCGATATGCTTGCAAAGCTGCGCGAAGAGGTCGAGATGGCCCGCGCCCTGTTGCCACCGCTGGACCGCAAGGCGTTTCTTGAGGGGTCGCTGACGCCGATCTGGTTCGGCTCGGCGATCAATTCGTTCGGCGTCAAAGAGTTGATGGACGGCATCGCGAGCTATGGCCCGGAGCCGCAGATCCAGCATGCTGAACCGCGCGAGGTCGCCCCCGAGGAAACGGCCGTGGCTGGTTTCGTGTTCAAGGTGCAGGAGAACATGGACCCCAAGCACCGCGACCGCGTGGCGTTCGTGCGGCTGGTGTCAGGGCATTTTCACCGGGGGATGAAGCTGCTGCATGTGCGGTCGAAGAAACCGATGGCGATTTCCTCGCCGGTGATGTTTCTCGCCTCGGATCGTGAACTGGCCGAAGAAGCCTGGGCTGGGGATATCATCGGCATCCCCAACCACGGGCAGTTGCGCATCGGTGACGCGCTGACCGAAGGCGAGATCCTGCGCTTTACCGGTATCCCCAGCTTCGCACCCGAACTGCTGCAGACCTGCCGCGCAGGCGACCCGATGAAGGCCAAACATCTGGACAAGGCCTTGATGCAGTTTGCTGAAGAAGGTGCCGCCAAAGTGTTCAAGCCGACCTTTGGATCAGGTTTCATCGTCGGCGTCGTGGGTGCCCTGCAGTTCGAGGTGCTGGCCAGCCGGATCGAGCTGGAATACGGCCTGCCCGTCCGGTTCGAGGCATCGCAATTCACCTCGGCCCGCTGGGTCCACGGGACCAAGGAGAAGGTCGACGCCTTCGCCAACGCCAACAAGCAGCATATTGCAACGGACAATGACGGCGATCCGGTCTACCTGACCCGGCTGCAATGGGACATCGATCGCGTGGCACGCGATTACCCCGATATTACCTTGTCCGCGACTAAGGAACTGATGGTCTGACACCACCCCGCCAAAACCGGGTTCTGCCCAGCGGCGAGATCGTGGCCATGCGCGCGCGCGGCACCTTTACCGGCAACCGAGGTATCTTGCACGATGCGCAGGGTCGCCTGACGCAGCGCAGGTGGACGCACAAGGCGTGGATCTGCTGCGTGCTGGAATGGCAGGGGCGCAAACGTCAGGTCATGTCCGGTCGCAATTGGACCGAGCTGTTTTTCCTTGATGCAGCCGTTGCGATGGCGGCGGGGCATCGCCCGTGCGGGTATTGCCGCCGTGCCGATTACACCGATTTCCGGGACGCATGGGCCAAAGTGACCGGGACCGTTCCCAAGGCTGTGGCGATGGATCGGGTGCTACACGAGCAGCGGCTGGCCCCGCGTAGCAGTGATTCGCTGGGCGGGTTGCCCGACGGCACATTTGTGGTCTGGCAAGATCGGCCCGCCTTGATCCATGAAGCGCAACTGCATCCATATGCGCCCGATGGCTACGGCACTCCGATTGCCTTGCCCGCTGCGGCGTCGGCGACCGTTCTGACCGTCCCCGCCATGCGGGCGGTCTTGGCGGCAGGATACCGGCCCGCTCTGCACCCGACGGCGTTAACAAGCGCTTAACCTTGTTGCGGGCATCGTCGGGTGCATGTTGCGTTTATACCTGCCCTTGCTGTTTGCCGTGCTCGCGGCCTGTGCACCCGGTCAGCCGGGCGGTTCGCTTGCCGGTGTCCCGGACAGCGGCCTATCGGGCGTCTATTCCGCCCAGCAGGTCATCTCGGATCACCCGCATCATGTGATCCTTGGCCATGTGATCATCGCAAATGACGGCGCGGCGACCACCCGGGCGCTGGTTCTCAGCCATCAGTGGGACGGGGTGCATTTCCTTCGCATGACAGGGGCCTATGCCGACGGCGGCGCATTACCGTTTCGGCGCCTGCCCCGAAACGATGGCTGCACCCGCGCCACCTGCCGCAACGGACCTGTGGGGATGATCAGGCTGAGCCGAGCACAGGTGCAAGATGCCGCCCGATCCGGTTTTTCGGCCCGGTTGCACACAAATGCAGGGCCAATCGACATCACCGTCCCCGCCGAGATGTTTGCAGAGGCGTTGGACCGCGTTGCCGGCGCGTAACGCACGGATCTTCAAACGAAGACTATTGATATTCAGTCGTTTGACCGGGGGCACCGAATGTATTAAGAGCCGCTCTAACCATGCGGCCCGCGCATGGCCACGCGGAGCGCTATGGATCATGCGCTCCAATCACTCCCTGCCGGGGACCCGCCCCGGCCCTATTGGACGCACATGACAAAATTTTCCGAATTGAACCTTAGCCCCAAGGTCCTCAAAGCTGTTGAAGAAGCCGGGTATGAAACCCCAACGCCAATTCAGGAAGGGGCAATTCCCCCCGCCTTGGAAGGCCGCGATGTACTGGGCATCGCCCAGACCGGCACCGGCAAGACCGCCAGCTTTACACTGCCGATGATCACGATGCTGGCGCGCGGCCGGGCCCGCGCACGCATGCCGCGCAGCCTTGTTCTGTGCCCCACCCGAGAGTTGGCGGCACAGGTCGCCGAGAACTTCGATACCTACGCAAAGCACGTGAAACTGACCAAGGCGCTGCTGATCGGCGGCGTGTCGTTCAAGGAACAAGACCAGCTGATCGACCGGGGTGTCGATGTGTTGATCGCCACGCCCGGCCGTCTGCTGGACCATTTCGAGCGTGGCAAACTGCTGTTGACCGGCGTGCAGATCATGGTGGTTGATGAAGCGGACCGGATGCTGGATATGGGATTCATCCCTGATATCGAACGCATTTTCGGCCTTGTGCCCTTTACCCGGCAGACCTTGTTCTTCAGCGCCACCATGGCGCCCGAGATCGAGCGGATCACCAACACCTTCTTGTCAAACCCCGCCAAGATCGAGGTTGCGCGCCAGTCGTCCGCCTCGGAAACGATTACGCAAAAGATGATCTCGTTCAAACCGACGCGCCGCGAGATGGCCGCCAAGGAAAAACGCGAGATGCTGCGCCAAGCCATCAAGGCCGAGGGCGCCGCCTGCACCAACGCCATCATTTTCTGTAACCGCAAGGTCGATGTGGATATCGTGGCCAAGTCGCTGAAACAGCACGGGATGAACGCCGAACCGATCCACGGTGATCTGGACCAGTCGCACCGCACCCGCACGCTGGACGGCTTTCGCGATGGATCCATCATGTTCCTAGTGGCGTCCGATGTGGCGGCGCGCGGTCTCGATATTCCCAACGTCAGCCACGTGATCAATTACGACATGCCAAGCCACGCCGAAGATTACGTGCACCGCATCGGTCGCACGGGGCGCGCGGGCAGGTTGGGCACGGCCATCACGTTGGCGGTGCCATCGGACGAAAAGTATCTGGTGGCGATCGAAGCTCTGTTGGGAACAACGATTCCACGTGTCGAGGCACCTTGGTTGCCGGGGGGGGCCGCGCCCTCTGCCGCGACCGAAACCGCCGAGGATGCACCGGCACGGGAACGGAAACCACGGCGCACCCGGTCACGCAGGGATGAAGCTCCAGCACCTGCACCGGCGCCAGCACCCGAAACCAAGGCAGCAACGCCGGTTGTCGAGGTTGCAGCGGTTGCCGAGGCTGCTGCGCCCGCTCCGAAACCGCAGCCACGCCCAGAGCAACCACAGCCGCGTCAGGAACGTCAGGAACGTGTTCAGCCCGAACGCGATGACCGGGATGATCGCAGCGACCGCCACAGCCGCGGTGACCGCAATGATCGGGGCGACCGCAACCGTGGCGGCCGTGACCGTAGCGATCGTGGCCCGCGCGTCGTGGGAATGGGCGATCACATGCCCGATTTCATCGCAATGAGCTTTGATGAGCGTCGGGGCGGCCCGGCAAGAATTTCCGATGATGAACCCGAGGGTGATGTTGCGGACACCATCGCGGCAACGACCCCAGAGGCAGACGCCCCAAAGGCGAAACCTGCGGCAAAGACCGCCGCGCCGAAGCGCAAACGCGTGAAGAAGGTTGCTTCGCCTGTCGCGGACACAACCGATACGGGACCAACCGACGCGGCCTGATGGCCGCGTCGCGCGCCCGTCTCAGCCAGCCATCAACCTGCTGACCAACACCGAGACCTCGGGCTTCTTGCCGATTTCCGACCCGCAGATCTGTCTGGCGACGCGCTTTACCGCCTCTTCCAGCTTGTCGTCATCGGCGACAGTGCGAGCGTCGAGGCGCGGCAGCGATTCGGCCAGTTCATCTTCGATCATCTCGGCCAGATCGGCCCCGTTATTGGCTGTTTCCGGCAAACCGCGCAATTGGACCCAGCTATCGGGAAGCACCTCGTCATCTTCGTCTACGATCAGTGCAACGATAACCAATCCGTTCAAGGCCAGCTTCATCCGGTCACGAATCACGCCGTCATACGCCCCGATCAGCGCGGTACCATCCAGATAGGTCTTGCCCACCTCGATATGCTCGACGATGCCGGGTTTGTTTCCACTGATTTCCACCATCGTGCCATTGGGCGCCACGATGCCGCGCAGACCCTTAGCCAACGCGACCCGCGCATGTTCACGCAAATGACGGTATTCACCGTGATTCGGCAGTAGGATCTGCGGCCGCACCAGTTCGTGCATCACCTCAAGATCCGGGCGGTTGGCGTGACCCGATACGTGGTAGAATCCCGAGTTGTCGTCGACGATCTCCACGCCCTTTTCTGCCAGCGCATTCTGGATGTAGGCCACGGCATTTTCATTGCCCGGAATCGTCTTGGAGGAGAACAAGAACAGATCGCCCTCCTTCAACTCATGCCCCAGATACTTGCCACGCGACAAGGCAGCAGAGGCGGCGCGGCGTTCACCCTGACTTCCGGTGACGATCAGCATCAGACCCTCACGCGGGATTTGCGTTGCATCCTCGGCAGAGACGGTCGCCGGAAAATCGGTCAGCACACCAGCCTCGACCCCGGCCTTGACCATGCGCTGCATCGCACGCCCCATCAGGCAGATCGACCGGCCTGCGGCCTTGCCCGCATCGGCAAGCGTTTTCAGCCGGGCAATGTTCGAAGCGAAGGTGGTGGCCACGACCATGCCCTTGGCGCCTAGGATCAGGTCCGTGATCGGTTCGGGCAACTGGCTTTCGCTACGGCCCGGATGGCGCGAAAACACGTTGGTCGAATCGCAGATCAAGGCGTTGACGCCAACATTGCCGATCTCGCGGAACAGGTCTTCGTCGAACGCCTCGCCCACGACGGGGTTATGGTCGACCTTGAAGTCGCCGGAATGGACGACGCGACCCGCAGGCGTATCAATCACAAGGGCCGAGGCCTCGGGGATGGAATGGCTGACGGGCGCGAATTGCACTTTGAAGGGGCCTGCCTCCACAACGGCGGGATAGGCCCCGACCTCGTGCACCATGGCGGCATTCTGACCTGCCTCTTCAATCTTGCGACGGGCGTGGATGGCAGTAAAGCGGCGGCAATAGACCTTGACCTTGAGCTGCTTGAACAGATGGCCAAGCGCCCCAACGTGATCTTCATGCGCATGTGTGATAAACACGGCTTCCAGCCGGTCGCGGCGTTCCACCAGCCAGGCGATATCAGGCAAGACCAGATCGACACCGGGCTGACCGTCCATATCAGGAAAGCTGACCCCGACATCGACGAGGATCAGGCGCTCTTTACCAACGGGCCCATAGCCGTAGACATAGCAATTCATGCCAATCTCCCCCGCGCCACCGAGGGGGAGGTAAATGAGGCGGTTCCGATCGGTCATATCTGGCCGTTATCCTTGTTATATTGGTGGATGACCGTCAGGCCATGCATTGTAAGGTCATCTTCGATCAGGTCAAATAACACATCCCCAGTGGAGAACAACGGCGCAAGCCCGCCTGTTCCCACAATACGCATGGGGCGGTCCACCTCGGCGCGAATGCGCTCGGAGATGCCACGGACCAGACCCACATAACCCCAGAAGATGCCCGACTGCATGCACGCGACCGTGTTGGTGCCGATGACTGACTGCGGTTTCGTGATGTCGACATGGGGCAGCGCTGCGGCCGCGCGGTGCAGTGCTTCGAGGCTCAGGTTCACACCCGGCGCAATGACACCGCCCACATAGGCGCCATCATGGGCCACCACGTCAAATGTGGTGGCGGTGCCGTAATCGACGACGATCAGATCACCACCATGCCGGTCAAACGCCCCTGCAGTGTTCACCAGACGGTCGGGGCCGACCTGCGTTCCCTCATCGACGCGCGGGGGAATGGGCAGCAGACACTCGGGTTTGCCAACGACAAGGGGCCGCGTATCGAAATAGCGGTCGCACAGAACGCGCAGGTTGAACACGACACGCGGCACGGTGGACGAAATGATCACTTCGTTGATCGCCAACTCAAGCTTTTGATGCGCCATCAGTGTCGACAGCCAGACAAAATATTGATCGGCGGTGCGGGTATGTTCCGTTGATGTGCGAAACGTGGCCAGAAACGAATGCCCGTCCCAGACGGAGAAGACGGTGTTCGTGTTACCACAGTCGATGCAAAGCAACATGGGCGGCTCCTTGCCTAGAAAAACACATCCGCCGCCGTGATGCGGCGGCGGCCCTCGGCCGTGTCGATGATCAGATTGCCCGTTTCATCGACATCGCGAAAGGTGCCGGTTATTTCG
>Ga0075467_10000654_pt1 | contig 28125 bp, 28 predicted proteins | sample DEB08_DNA_9_FD_75067 | JGI IMG/M metagenome (GOLD analysis project Ga0075467, IMG submission 75067) | Aqueous microbial communities from the Delaware River and Bay under freshwater to marine salinity gradient to study organic matter... | ecosystem: Environmental > Aquatic > Marine > Coastal ... | reverse complement strand
GCCGATGCGGCCAATGAATATATTGCCGCCAAAGAGCCCTGGAAACTGAATAAGCAGGAAGGCATGCAACAGCAGGTTCAGGATATCTGCTCTCAGGGTATTAATATGTTCCGCGTGCTGATGGCTTACCTCAAGCCAGTAGTACCCGCCATGACTGTCGCCGCTGAAGAGTTCCTCAACGATACATTGAATTGGGAAAGTGCGGCACAGCCATTGCTAGGACATCAATTGAAACCCTTTAAGCCACTGATGATTCGCATAGAAAAAGACAAGGTGGATGCAATGATTGACGCCAGCAAAGAAGAGACAGCTCTGGCTGTGGCAAAACCCATTGAAGGCCCACTTGCGGATGATCCTATAGCTGCAGAAATTAACTTTGATGAATTTGCCAAGGTGGATCTCCGAGTAGCGCGCATTGTCACAGCCTCCCATGTTGAGGGCGCCGACAAGTTACTGCAGCTGATTCTCGATCTCGGTGGCGAAACCCGTCAGGTATTCTCGGGGATTAAGTCTTCCTATAAACCGGAAGATCTAGAGGGCCGGCTGACAGTGATGGTCGCCAATCTGGCGCCGCGAAAAATGCGCTTTGGTATGTCTGAAGGCATGGTGCTGGCAGCCGCAGATAACAAGGGAATTTACCTGCTGGAACCGGATAGCGGTGCACAACCAGGCCAGCGGGTTAGCTGATCAACAAGTCTGATCCCTGCGTATAAATGTGTGAGATTAAAAAGCAGCTGAGAAGTAGTTAGGAAGTGGCTGATTTTGCAGTTACTACTTATTCATAAAAGAACTAACCACCTGCTGCATATGAGTTGAATCAAGCTAGTTGATTCCACGATAATGGCAGCCAACACAAGGTTTGGCGTTTTAGCATGGCAGAATTTGCAGTCATTCTGGTCAGTTCGATACTGATCAACAACTATGTACTGGTACAGTTCCTCGGACTCTGCCCATTTATGGGTGTCTCGAATAAACTGGAATCCGCCATCGGCATGGCTGCGGCCACGACCTTTGTTCTGACCCTCACAGCCATGGCCAGCTATATAGTCAACGCCATGGTGCTTGAGCCTCTGGGGCTGATCTATCTGCGTACCATCGCCTTTATTCTGGTGATTGCCGCCGTGGTCCAGTTCACCAAAATGTTTATCGAAAAAACCAGCCCGCTGCTCTATCGCGTGCTCGGTGTGTTTCTGCCCCTGATTACCACCAACTGCGCGGTACTGGGTGTGGCCTTGCAGAATACCTCAAAAGATCTCAATTTTGTGCAGTCTTCACTCTATGGTTTTGGTGCCGGGGCTGGTTTTTCATTGGTGCTGATTCTGTTCTCAGCTATGCGTGAGCGTCTAGCGGCGGCGGATGTACCCGAGTCATTTAAAGGGGCTGCCATCGCCATGATTACTGCCGGATTGATGTCACTGGCCTTTATGGGCTTCAGTGGACTTGTTTAAATGATTGAGCTTATCGCGCAAAACCCCATTCTTGCGGCACTGGTTGCCCTAGTCGGCCTGTCGATTGTCTTCGGCGCGCTGCTGGGATTCGCTGCGGAAAAATTTAAGGTTGTGGGCGACCCCATTGTCGAGCAGATCGACGAGCTGTTGCCGCAAACTCAGTGTGGCCAATGTGGTTTCCCCGGCTGCCGCCCCTACGCAGAATCGATCGCCGCTGGCGATGTGATCAACAAATGTCCTCCCGGCGGCCAGTCGACGATTAACGCCATCGCCAATCTGCTGGATGTGCCGGCACCAGAACTGGATGCGGAACACGGCGTAGAGAGCGAAGTCAAAACCGTCGCCTATATTCGTGAAGATGAATGCATCGGCTGCACCAAGTGCATTCAAGCCTGCCCTGTGGACGCCATTTTGGGCGCGGCAAAATTAATGCACACGGTCATTACCGACGAGTGCACTGGCTGTGACCTCTGCGTTGAGCCCTGCCCAGTAGACTGTATCGATATGTTGCCAGTTGCAGAAACCATTGCCGACTGGAAGTGGTCAATCCCCGCCAAGCCAGGTCAAATGATTGCCACTGATCGCCGCGGCGAAGTTAGCCCTGCGGTTCACAACGAGGATGCAGCATGAGTAGAACCTGGGTTACACCTGGTGGCGTACATCCTCCGGAAAACAAACATCAGTCGTTAACTCAGCCAATTGGTCAATTGCCGATTCCGGAAAAGCTGATTATTCCACTGAGCCAACACATTGGCGCGCCAGCCACTCCCTGTGTAGAAATCGGTCAGCAGGTCCTTAAAGGTCAGGTCATTGCTCAGGCCACAGGCGTGGTCAGCATTCCCATGCATGCGCCCTCCTCTGGCACCATCAGTGCTATAGAGCACAGACCCATTGCCCATGCATCAGGCATGCTCGCCCCCTGTATCGAAATCACCACCGACGGTGCCGATACTTGGATTGAGCACGAGGGTATTAGCGACTACGAACATATCTCCCCAAGCAAGCTTATTGAGATGGTTGGCAATGCCGGCATCTCTGGCATGGGCGGCGCCGGTTTCCCATCGGCGGTTAAACTCAACCCCGGACGTCAGCGCCCTATCGATACCCTGATTGTGAATGCCACTGAATGTGAGCCCTATATCACCGCTGATGACTCTGCGATTCGCGAGCGTGCCGGTGAGATTATCGAGGGGATTAAAATCCTCAGTGCGATTCTCGATCACCCGACCAATATTATGATTGGCATCGAAGACAATAAGCCGGAAGCCATTGCAGCCCTGGCTCCCCATGTGGAAGACAGCGGTATTTCGGTAGTTGTGTTCCCGACCAAATACCCCTCCGGTGGCGAGAAACAGCTCATTTATATTCTTACTGGCAAAGAATTACCCGCCGGCAAGTTACCCGCTGACGAAGGCATGATCTGTATCAATATTGGTACCACCTATGCGATCAAGCGTGCCGTGATCGATGGCGAGCCACTGATTTCCCGAGTCACTACAGTCACCGGTGATGCCGTGGGTACACCGCGCAACTACGACACCCTGATAGGCACCCCCGTTAGGCATCTCCTTGAGCACAACCAATTTGATGAGCAGGCCGGTGGTCGAGTGATAATGGGCGGACCTATGATGGGCTTCACTCTGCCCTCTGCGGATGTGCCCATAGTCAAAACCACCAACTGTATTCTGGCTCCCAGCTACGCCGAGATTCCCGACGATGACCCGGCCCAGCCCTGCATTCGCTGCGGTATGTGTGCGGAAGCTTGCCCGGTTTCTCTGCTGCCGCAACAGCTGTTTTGGTATGCTCAAGCAGAGGAACACGACCGTCTCGAAGCGCACAATCTGTTTGACTGCATAGAATGCGGTGCCTGCTCTTATGTCTGCCCGAGCAACATTCCCCTGGTGCAATACTATCGCGCCGCCAAAGGTGATATCCGTAAGGCCCGAGAAGAAAAAGTTAAATCCGATCACGCCCGGGAGCGCTTCGAGTTTCACAAAGAGCGCATAGAACAGGCGGAGCGAGAAAAAGAAGCCAAACGTGCCGCACGTCGCGAAGCGACTCAGCAGGCCAAGGCCGATCATCTCGCGGCGACAGCTAGTGGTGGCGCAGCGCCAAGTGCACCAGCAACTGCCACTCCCGCTAGCGCCGTACCCAGTTCCTCAGCTGCGGATATTATTGCCGCAGCTCAGGCTCGTGCCGCCGCCAAGCAAGCCAACCCTGAAGATCAGCGAGCCAAGCTTGAGCGTACCATTGCCAGTGCGGAGCAACGCCTGAAAATGGCCGAAGAGAAACTCGCCGAAGCTATAAATGATGACAGTGGCAAACAGGACAAGCTCAGCGCCGCAGTGGAAAACACGCGACAAAAACTTGAGCAATCCAAATCCAAGCTCGCGGAGTTGGCAGAATAATGGCATTTAAACAGGTCTCCTCACCCCACGCCCATGCAGCGCAAAACACTTCTCAGGTGATGAAGTTAGTGTTGCTGGCAACTATTCCAGGTCTCGCGGCACTGACCTGGCAGTTTGGCTGGGGTAGCTTTATCAATGTGGTGTTGGCATCAGTGACCGCGGTCTGCTGTGAAGCGGCGATTGTCAAAATGCGTGGCCGCTCTATAAGTTTTTATCTCGGTGACTACAGCGCCGTTGTCACTGCAGTCTTATTGGGCCTCGCCCTACCGCCACTGGCACCCTGGTGGGTGGTAGTAGTGGGTACAGTGTTCTCCATAGTGGTGGCCAAGCAACTCTATGGCGGCCTTGGCTATAACCCCTTTAATCCGGCAATGGTTGGCTATGTGGTTCTGCTGATCTCCTTCCCGATTCAAATGACCACCTGGGTGGCACCGCTCGCCCTGCTACCTGCTGGCGCAGCGCACCCTGGCTTGGTCGAATCACTGCAAATTGTCTTTGCTGGCTACAGTCCCGCCGACGGAGTCACTGGCGCTACGCCACTGGATGTCTTTAAGCACAGCAGCGGTCTGTTAGTGGATCAGGTCTATGATCGCGAACCGCTATTTAATCAGGCCATGTTCGCTGGTGCCGGTTGGGAGTGGGTCAATCTCGGCTTCCTGCTCGGCGGTATTGTTCTGCTATCGCAGCGCATTTTCACCTGGCACGGCCCTGTGGGCATGCTCGGCGCTCTGGCGTTGATGTCGATTATCTTTTGGGATTCCGGCAGCTCTTCGAGCCCGGGTTCACCGCTGATGCACCTGTTTAGTGGCGCCTCGATGATGGGGGCATTCTTTATTCTCACCGACCCAGTATCGTCGGCAGTGAGCAATCGCGGTCGTCTGATATTCGGCGCCCTGATCGGCGTGCTGGTCTATGTGATTCGCGCCTGGGGCAACTACCCAGATGCCGTCGCCTTTGCCGTGTTGCTGGCCAATTTTGCCGCACCTTTTATCGACAACTACACTTTGCCGCGCACCTATGGTCATACTGACAGACGCAGAGCCACGGAAAAGGAGGAAGACTGATGATTATCAAATCAATGGGGTTTAACAGCATAGCCCTCGCCCTCTTTGCCCTGGTCACTTCACTGATTTTGGCCACCACCAATGAGCTGACCTATGAGCGCATCGAACAGTCAGAGCGTGAAGCAGCCCAGCGGGCACTGTTAGAGATTATTCCCCTAGAGCGTCATGACAACGATATGTTGATGGATGTGCAACCAGTGCCCGAACAGTACTGGGCGACCTTGGGTCTGAAAAAAGGCGGCAATATTCATATTGCTCGGGATCAGGGTCAGCCAGTAGCGGCAATTATTCCGGCGGTGACACCAGATGGTTACAGTGGCGCTATTTCGATGATTATCGGGATTAACTTTAATGGCTCGATTGCCGGCGTGCGCGTAGTAGAGCATCGCGAAACCCCAGGCCTCGGCGACAAGGTGGATCTGAAAAAGAGCGACTGGATTCTGAGTTTTAACGGCAAGTCTTTGGTCAACCCCCAAGCCAGCGGCTGGAAAGTGAAAAAGGAAGGCGGCGATTACGACCAATTTACCGGTGCCACCATTACCCCTAAGGCAGTGGTCAACCAAGTTCTTAAAACGCTGCAATACTTTGAGGATGATCGCGAGCGTCTATTACAGATCGCCGCCGCGAACGCCGCACGTGAAAACAAACAGGCAGTACTATGAACAGCGAAGTTACTACCGAGGTCACTACCGAAGGCCCCAGCATTGCCGAAGTCACCAAAAACGGCCTCTGGACGAATAATCCGGCGCTGGTACAGCTGCTCGGGCTCTGCCCGCTGCTGGCGGTCACCGGCAGTGTAGTCAACGCTTTGGGTTTGGGTCTTGCCACCATGGCGGTACTAATCGGCTCTAACACCATAGTCTCACTGATTCGCAACCATGTTAGCGATGCCGTCAGACTGCCCGCCTTTGTCATTATTATCGCCGCCTTTGTCACCTGCGCCGAATTATTAATGAAAGCCTACACCTATGACCTCTATCAGATTCTAGGTATTTTTATCCCGCTGATCGTCACTAACTGCGCCATCCTTGGCCGCGCTGAAGCCTTTGCCAGCAAGCACCATGTAGGCTTAGCCGCACTTGACGGCTTGATGATGGGACTGGGCTTCTTACTGGTCTTAGTTGCGCTAGGCGCGATTCGCGAACTGTTTGGCCAGGGCACGCTATTCGCCAGTATGCACCTGCTGTTTGGCCCGGTTGCCAACGGTTGGATGTTGCAGCCCTTCGGCGAGAACTACAACTTCTTGATCGCAGTTTTACCCCCGGGTGCATTCTTGGTAACCGGCCTATTGATTGCGGGTAAAAATTATATCGACGCGGCTTTTAAACGTCGCGCCGATGCGAAGAAAGATCGTCCGGTTATCGGTGCCAAGCGCATCAGAACCACAGGTCATATTAGCTAGCAAAAAGCTCACACAGGGACGGTAAAGTTTGATGAATAAAAGCGGCGCGTGGTTAACCCAGTACGCACTGGAACAGCTCGGTATTACCCATACTTTTGGAATACCCGGGGTGCAAAACGCCGAGATCTACAACCAGCTAAATCAGTCAGAGCAGATCACTCCGCTTCTCGTTAATCACGAAATGAACGCCGCCTTTATGGCCGACGCAGTCAGCCGCTCTAAGGCCGGCAGCGTCGGCACCATGCTGATCGTATCGGGTTCCGGTGTGACTCATGCATGCAGTGGCATAGCCGAAGCCTATTTGGCTGGGATTCCGTTATTGGTGATTGCAGGCGCCAATAGTTCCGCAGTCGCTTCCGGCAATGAGCAAAGCGGTTATCCCTCCATCGACGCCAAAGAAATCCTCAAACCCCTGACCAAAGCAATCTACAGCATCAGCGACCAACAGCAGATCATCGACACATTATTTACCGCCTACAGTGTCGCCACCAGTGATCGACCAGGGCCAGTGTTTGTGGAGATTCCTCTCGACATCCAAATGCTTGCCACTGCTATAGACGAACCTCTGCCACTCTACAGTCAGAAGAGCCAAAGCCCCAACGAAGAAGCCGAAACCATCAGTAATGTGGTTTTAAACAATGCCGCGGCACAACTACTTCAAGCAGAGTCCCCCGGTATTATTGTCGGCTGGGGTGCAGTGGACGCCCACAGCGAAATAATTGCCCTAGCCCAGCAGATCGGCGCACCAGTCTGCACAACTCTCCCTGGGGTCAGTAGCTTTCCCGCCCAGCATCCATTGCACGCCGGCATGATCTTTGGCCCCGCAGCGGTGCCCAGTGCAGAGAATGCCTTTAAAGATTGTGACTGCCTGCTCGCCATAGGCACCGACTTAAATGAAGCCGATACTGCCGGAGGCAGTGCAGAACTTCCCCAGACTATTATTTATATTACCAGTGACAGCAGCGAAAAAGGCAGCAGCGACGACGAACAACAGAGCAACACCACACTACATGGCAATATTCAGCAGATCGCCACCGACCTGCTCTACAAAATCCAAGAACAGCAGCCCCCCGCGGCAAGCAGAAAAGCCTTAGTCGACGATATCGCCATCCAAAAAGCCTTGTTTAAAAAAGAGTGGCTGGGCCATAACAGTAGAGGCCTAGTTAACCCCGCAGTGTTTTTTGACAAGCTCCGTGCCGCAGTCAGCGACGACGCCATTATTATTACCGACGACGGCCTGCACACCTATCTCGCCGCCGAGTTAATGCCGATTAACAGCCCGCGCAGCTTTATCTCGCCCTCAAGTTCCAACGCCATGGGCTACTGTATGCCCGCAGTCAATGCGGCAAAGCTGGTCAATCCCGACAAGCAGGTTATAGGCATAGTTGGCGACGGCGCCATGTTGATGAGCGGCATGGAAGCACTCACCGCCGTGCGTGAAAATCTCGGCACCATCTACTGCATATTTAACGACGGTAAACTCTCGCGCATCAATCACAGCCAGCGGGTCAGCGACAGCCAAAGCACCTGCACCCAACTGGGCAATATCAACTGGGGCGCCTTCGCAGACTCCATCGAGTGCGGCTATATTCCGGTCAGACACAACAACGATATAGAAGTCGCCCTGCGCCATGCCTTAGAAACCGCCTCCCACAACCAGCCGGTGATTCTCGATATCACCATCGATTATTCCCGCCGCAGCAACTATGCACAGGGAGTGGAGAAAACTCAGGCAGCGAGATTTTCGAGTAGTAATAAGTTGGGAATATTGGGACGGGCGATTGTGCGCAAGCTTACGGGCTAGGGTATTTAGTAGCTTTCGAGGTCTTTGTCGAACAACATATCTATATCGCGAAAAGCCTTAAACTCTAAATAGTTGTTACTCGGATCGCGAATAAACAGTGTTGCCTGCTCACCTTGACGACCTTCAAAGCGCACATAGGGTTCGATCACAAACTCAACGCCCTGCTGTTCAAGCTTCAGCACAAATTGTTGATACTGGTCCCAGTCGAGAATCGCGCCGAAATGCGATGCCGGCACCGCGTGACCATCCACAGCGTTAGTGGTCACCGAGGGATGGTCTTGGGGCTCCACCAAATGGGCTACTAGCTGATGACCAAAGAAATCAAAATCGATCCAACGATCAGATTCACGACCGGTTTTACAGCCTAAAATACCCGCATAAAAATTTCGTGCGGCCTCCAAATCGGTGACTGGAAATGCGAGATGGAAGCGTGGGCGGCTTTCGCTTTTTGTGGCCATGGTTGATTACTCGGGTGAATTGATTAACGCTATATATACAGACTACTTAGTGTGCGTTATCAGGCGACTGGAGTAAATAACTCACCAGGGCAGTGCATCCAGATCAACGTTACCGCCACTGAGAATAATCGCCACACGCTTGCCTGAGAAAATGTCTCGATTCTCCATCACAGCGGCCACAGCGACGGCGGCGGAGGGCTCAATAACAATTTTCATGCGCATCCATACTAGACGCATCGCCTCGACAATGGCCTGCTCTGAGGCCAGAACAATATCATTCACCTGCTCGGTGATAATAGAGAAATTACTTATACCCAGAGTTGATCTGAGGCCATCGGCAATAGTCTTAGGAACCTGATTCTCAACCCGCTGACCACTGGTAAACCCCTGCCAAGCATCGCTGGCACCACGAGGTTCTGCGCCGATCACGCTAATCGTCTTACCGCTATTTTGGGCGATGGCATGAGCAGCAATTGCGGTGCCCGCCAACAACCCACCGCCGCCTACAGGAGTGATAATAATATCCGGGAATGAATCTAGCTGTTCGAGGGTTTCTAATGCTGCGGTGCCCTGCCCTGCGATAATCTGCTCATTGTCGTAGGGGTGAACCAATGTGCTGCCAGTGGCCTGTATCTCTTCTGCAACGGCGGCTTCTCGATCGGCCATGGTAGGAATGCATTCAATGACCTTGGCGCCATAGCCCCGTACCGCCTGCTTTTTGACTTGCGGAGCATTTTCAGGCATGACTACGGTGCAGTTGGCTCCACGCAGAGCCGCAGCCCAGGCCAGTGCGGCGCCATGATTGCCTGAGGAGTGGGTTATCACGCCTTTGGCTAAGCTTTCAGTGTCCATTGAGAAAACCGCATTGCAGCCACCGCGGGCTTTAAAGGCACCGACCTTTTGTAAATTTTCGGCTTTGAAGTAGAGTTCACAGCCAAGCAAGCTGTTGATTTCCCGACTGCGCATTATGGGTGTGCGATGAATCTGCGGCTTGAGGCGCTCATGGGCGTCTTGGATATGGCTTAGATTGATACTCATAGCTGTCCTTGAGCTAATTTACTTCTTGTCTTTTACAGCAATCGACTCTGCCCCCTCAATTAATGAAATCAAATGATTTGCTGGGCCCGAGCGCCTAGGACTCCGTCTCTGGGGAGCTCTGATATCGCCTATTGGGACTTAGATTTATCCCCTCCACTCCATTTGTGAACCACAGACAGTTGATCCGGACTGTTGTTGCCAGTACTGCTTAATTTCGTCTGAGCCTGAGTCGGGCAGCACCACCTTGAGTACCGCATAGAGATCACCCTGGCCGTCTTTGTGCACCAATCCACTGCCTTTGATTCGGAGGCGCTGGCCAGTTTCGCTGTTGGGGGGAATCCTGAGTTTTACTTTTCCTGACAGAGTCGGCAGCTCAAGACTAGTCCCCAAGGCAGCTTCCCATGGCGCAAGGAGAACAATGATAATCAGATTGTGGGCTTCGATTTCAAACAGTGAGTGAGACTCCAGATCAATGCGTTGATAGAGATTCCCCGGGACAACATCATCAAGGCCTTGGCCGCCCTGGGCCTGCTGTTGTTCGAGTAACTGGTCGTATTGAGCGCGTTTTCTCGGGTCTTTTAAAACCTCATAGGCTTCGGCGATCTGTTTGAATTTTTCTTCGGTTTTATGGTGCCCACTGACATCTGGATGGTATTGTCTAGCCAGCTTGCGGTAGGCAATTTTGATGGTTTCACTGTCGGCGCTAGCCGCAATCGAGAGTGTTTTATAGTAGTCCTGAAAATCCATATTCCGTCCTTCGTCCTTGAAGCCAATACTGTCGATGCAAATCTATGCGGGCTTATTACTATTAGCTTAGTCCAGAATCTGACGGGAAGATAACTAGAACAAGGAAGCTAATTGGGTCAAGTGAATCTATTTTTTATTGTGGTGCTGACTTATTGATCTAAAAAACGCTCAAGTCGCTTACGCAGCCGCTGATTTTCGTCGCGCAGCTGATCAAGCTCTTCGATCAGACTGATGGCCAGAGCAATACCCGACCAGTCGATTTCCAGATCACGGTGCAGGCGACAGGCACGCTTTGTCACACTGATCATTTGCGTATTAAACACCCAGGTTTCTGGGCCAGAACCTTCGGGTTCGACTATGCCCTGATTGACGATTTCAATAATCGTCTGTGAGGGGTTCTGAGTGGCATAACATATCTCGTCGAGAGTTAAGTATTGGGCGTTAGGGTCCATATTTATTTCCTCCATTCCACTCTTGGATCAAAGACCGCGGCATCGGCCAGTTGCTGCCAGTGCCGTTTGCTTTCCTCGGACACTGATTCTGGCATCACCACTTTTAGCACTGCGTAGAGGTCGCCATGACCCTGCTTGCGCACCAGACCTTTACCTTTAATTCTCAGGCGTTGGCCGGTCTGACTGTTGGCGGGGATAGTAAGCTTGATCTTGCCCGATAGAGTCGGAGCTTCAAGGCTGGTGCCCAGAGCTGCCTCCCAGGGGGCAATGGGTACGGTGAGAATCAGATTGTGGGCTTCGACGTCGAACAGTGGGTGCGGTACCAGGCGAATACGCAGGTAGAGATCGCCTGAGGGAGCATCGCCCAAGCCCTGACCGCCCTGACCTTTGAGTCGAATGCGCTCGCCGTCGGCTACGCCTGCGGGAATTTTCACATTGAGGGTTTTATTGACGTGGCTAACCCGCCCCTGGGCATCGCGATGGGGCAGGCTGTAGGAGATAGATTTCGTGGTGGTGGTCAATGTATCTTCGAGAAATATCGGCATATCCGTTTCAATATCTTGGCCTTTGGCGCCATAGCCCTGATTGGAAAAGTCTTGCTGTGAAAAGCCCTGATCTCCCGGCCCCGATTGATGAGCCCCGCCAAAAATAGACGAGAAGAAATCTGAAAAGCTCCCCTGATCAAAGAATGATTGGGAATACTGCGGTCCACCAGAACGACGCTGAGACTGTGGGCCCTGTTCGCGCAACTCGTCGTATTGAGCGCGCTTTTGCGGGTCTTTTAACACCTCATAGGCTTCGGAGATCTGTTTGAATTTTTCTTCTGCCTCGCGGTGCTCGCTGACATCTGGGTGATATTTTCTAGCCAGTTTGCGGTAGGCTGTTTTAATGGTTTTGCTGTCCGCGTCGGGGGCCACCGAGAGTATTTTATAGTAGTCCTGAAAATCCATAATCGGTCCTTGATGGTTTAACCCTAAGTTATAGATTGCGCAATAAGGGGGCCTGTTGCTATTAGCCTAGTCGAAAATTCAGCGATCAGAGGGCCGCGACGACGAATCTAGTTGCGCAAAGTTAATCTATTATATTTTCACTAACCTGCCCTATACTTAGCCCCTATAAAAACAGGGTTATCTAATGATTAATGTCTGCCTATACGACGGTGCAAACTATAAACGCGGTGGTGCGGAGCTGATACAGCAGCCACTGGCGGATAATTGCATGCTATGGATTGATATCGAGCAGGAGTCGGCTGAATCTGAACAACATATCTTTGAGCAGTTTGATTGCCATCCGCTGTGTATTCAGGATGCGCGACGTCCCCGCCACCCGCCTAAAATTGAGCACTTTAGCGAGCAATCATTTGTGTTGTTGCGCGAGCTTGTTGCCGAACATGAGGGTCTGGCATTCCAGACTCTTCAGGTGGCTGGCTTTGTTGGCGGTAATTTTTTAATTACCCGCCACGACAAACCTTCGCCGGCCATTAGTAGCTGGCTGGAAAACTCTAAACTCGCGGCGCTTATGGCTCGGGGGCCGATGGTTTTGTTTGCCTCAGTGACAAACTCTATGGCCTTGGCGTATATAGATTTGCTGTTAGATTTTGAACCGGCGCTCTCCGAGTATGAAGATACGCTGCTCGCGACTCAGGGCGATACTGTGCTGCGCGAGTTGATTAGCTGCAAGACTTGGCTGCGCAAACTAAAACGCCTGCACAGCTATCATGATCGCGTGTATTTGGCATTACTAACACATCTAAAACAGGAGCATAGCGACGAGGTTGATGCCATTCACTCGGCAACCGATGTCTATGAAAAATTTGAGCGCCTCAACTCACTGTCAGCGCTCTATTACGATTTGGCCGGCGATTTGATCGACGGTCATATTTCCCTGACCTCCCACCAGCTCAATGAAACAATGCGCATCCTAACAGTGGTAACCACTATCTTTGTGCCCTTGGGTTTTTTGGCTGGTCTTTACGGTATGAATTTCGACTATATACCGGAGCTACATCATCCTAATGGATACTTTTTCCTGGTCGGTTTTATGGCCTTCATCGCAGTTGCGTTGGTGGCACTTTTTAAAAGGAATAAATGGCTGTGATAGAACAATTACAAAACTGGTTGTCACTACCAATTCTGGTACTGGGTGACTACACATTACGCATAGCCGGTGTCGCCTCGGCGATCGGTATTTTAATTATCAGTGCCATTGTCCAGCGCGGCCTATCCAAAGCCTCAGCGGCCGCCGCTAAGCGCAGCGGTGCCCACGACCAGAACATCTATATCATTCAGCGGGTGCTGAAATACATTGTCTATGGTGTAGGTTTAATGCTCGCCTTATCCGCCTTGGGTGTTAGCTTTAACAACCTGATGCTGGTGGCCGGTGCCCTAGGTGTAGGCATAGGCTTTGGTTTGCAGTCGATTGTTAACAACTTTGTCTGTGGCATTATTATTCTGTTTGAGAAGTCTCTGCGGATTGGCGATTTTGTCGAGTTGGCGGACGGTCTGCTGGGGGAGGTGCGGGAGATTAATATTCGCAGTACCCTGCTGCGCACGCTGGATAATGCCGACATCATTGTGCCCAATGCAGATTTCATTAGCAGTCAGGTGAATAACTGGACGCTGAATGATGATATCCGCCGCTTTTCAATTAACTTTAGTGTCGCCTATGGCAGTGATTTGGAAAGGGTCCGTGAAGCGGGTTTAAAAGCCGCTGAGGAAGTGCCCATCACCTTAAAGCGGGAAAATATTATGCCCGATGTGCTGGTCACCGAACTGGGTTCTTCAGGAGTTGAATGCATTTTGACGATCTGGGCCCAGGGCGAGTGGGTCAAGCGCCCTGGCTGGGTGAAGTCGCAGTATTTAACCGCGATTTACAACAATCTGAGAGCAGCGGAAATTGAAATTCCCTTCCCGCAGATGGATGTGCATATGCGTAGCTGACTGCCATTTTCAGCCATCAACAAATACAGGTGCAGCCACATATTCCCAGAGAATAACTGTTGCGCCTAGGACCACCACGGCATAGACCAAGGCCACGGCAAACAGGGCGCTGGCATAGAGCATACCCAAGTCTTCTGGCACCTTCATCAATCTGGGCACCCCCAGATAGAGCAGGCGAATGGTATAGCAGCAAGCGGCGGTGGCGAGAAAAATATCAAACCACCAGATTGGATAAAACGCCAACAGACCAGCCAGAAAAATCGGCGTGTTGGCGAGGCCAACAAGTACCATGCCTTTAATGGGGAATGACTGAGCATTGTAGGTTTTCGACATCCAGTGAGTCATCAGCCCAATTATTACCACCGAGGCAACCAGAGCAAAATAAAACAGCACCATTAGAGGTATGGCACTGGCCGCGGAAACTTTGATTAACTCGCCGCCACTGTGCCAGCCAATCTGCGTTGTGCCATAGTAAAAGCCGATAGGGGGAATGGCGGCCATTAGCAGTATTAGCAGTAGACGCGATTTGATTTTCGAATCTGATTCCTGGGCCAGAGTAGACCATGTGGTTCGAGGGCTAAAAAGTATTCCGATAAGTTCTTTCACTTTTTTCTACCTTTAGTTTTTGTAAAGTTTAGCTTTTGGATATTTTTGCTTTTGTAAATTTTGCTTTTATCTTATTTAAGGAACTTGCTATATAAACTCTAGAGCAGCTCATAAAATATGGGCGTTATTTAATCAACTACTGCTTTTGATCAACAATGATCAATATCAAAAGACTCTCTCTAGGCTCATATAGTTAAAGTCACCTCAATGATGCTGATGTCCTGCCGACTGCTGCATCTGCCAAATCATCAATAGCCCCATAGCGATTAAACAAAGGCCCATCAGTCTGCGCAGTGCGGGTGACTGCAGCCAGCGTGCCAATTGACTGGAAAACCAACCGGCGGCCAACATTGCGGGCAAGGTACCAAGGCCAAATGCCAGCATCGCCACAGCACCCATGATTGCAGAGTCACTCAGCAATGCTTGGCTCAGTGCACTGTAGACCAGACCGCAGGGCAGCCAACCCCAGAGCATGCCGGCGGCAACGGATTTGACTGAGCTATCCGGTTTTCCGAGACGCCATATCAACGGCTGGATCCGCTGCCAGACAATGTTCCCCAGCTGCTCCAGACGCGTCAATACTCGCCACCACCCAGCTATATAGAGGCCCATCAATACAATTATGATTGCCGCCAAGGTTCGCAGCAGCGGAATCAATGCCTGATAGCGGTCTCCGGCCAGCCCTACCACCAGTCCCGCAGCAATAGCGCCAGCCACGCTATAGCTGAGCAGCCTACCGAAGTTATAACCGAGCAGTAACACCAGGTTGGGGCGATTGCTACCCAGTGCTGCAACTATGCCGCCGCACATACCTATGCAGTGGCCGGAACCAAACAGGCCAACCATGAAAAGTGTGCCTAGTAACGCGTAATCAAAGGTCATAAAGGCTTGTCCCGCTTATTTTTCGGAGGCAAAATTTGTTCATCTGAGTCTTTTACCGAATCTTTGAACGAGAGGCCCTCCCGATCAAATAGTATGCGCTCCCCTTCACTATCGAGATCATCGTATTGCCCAGATTTCACTGCCCAAAAAAACAGCTTTATAGCGATGGCGATAAAGACTAGGGAGATGGGAATAAGCAAATACAAGCTTTCCATTACAAGCGTTCCATTATTTAAGCTTGGCTCCACTGGCCAAGCGCAGAGCATTTAGCATTACCAATAGCGAGCTACCAGACATACCAATAGCCGCGGCCCAAGGTGGCACATAGCCCGCTGCTGCTAAGGGCAGTGCAACTAAGTTATAGCCGATGGCCCAGAGAATATTTTGCTTAATAATGCGCCGAGTTTGAGTTGCCGTGACTATGGCCTCTGGCAACGCCCTGAGATCCCCGCTGAGCAAGGTTACATCAGCATGGATCTGGGATAGATCACTGGCTTGCCCAAGGGCCACAGAGACATCTGCAGTTTGCAGAACAGGCACGTCATTAATTCCATCACCAACCATTAGTACGCGTTTGCCGCGCTGCTGGAGATCGCGAACGACGGCGAATTTTTGTTGCGGCTGCAGTGATAACTGGTATTCATTGAGTCCGAGAGGTTCAATAATCTGCGCCGCACCCGGAGATGGATCTCCAGATAAAAGCGACACTTTCAGTCCGCGCTCACGTAACTGATTCACCGCTTCCACTGCCGTTGGTCGCAGCTGGTCGGAAAAGCAGAGAGTCCCGAGCCATTCGCCACTCCGCGCTAGAGCCACCTCAATGCATTGGCTGTGAAGGTTCTCAGAGTGGGTCAGGGTCCGCCCCTTGAGCCCTGCCATGTCGCGTACCCAAGCAGGGCTGCCAAGATAAAAAGTCTCAGCGCCTATCTTGCCGCTAACACCTGAGCCGGTAATAAATTGTTGGTCTTCTGCAGTTACCGCCATGGTGTTTTCGCGAAGGTCATTATTTTGCAGTGCTATGGCGATGGGGTGCTGGCTGCCACGCTCCAGGGAGGCTGCCCAAGCAACTATTTGCTGTTTCGAGATCTCAGCACTGGCGCCCCGGGTGTCCACAGAGACAAGCTTTAAATCTCCCTCTGTCAAAGTGCCGGTCTTATCAAAGACCACATGATCAACCGCTGCCAAAGCTTCCAGTACATGCATACGATTTATTAAAAACCCCCGAGCACGCAGAATATTACTGGCTACGGTGAGCGCCGTGGGAGTTGCCAAAGACAGGGCGCAGGGACAGGTGACAACCAGTACTGACAGCGTTATCCACAGTGCGCGATCAGGCTCATGAAGCCACCAGTAAATGGCCACGGCTGTTGTAATTAGCAGTAACGTAGCAATAAAGTAACCGGCGATTCGATCGGCGAGCATAGCCCACTGCGGTTTATCCAGCGCCGCTCGCTCGGCCAGTTTAACAATCGAGGAGAGGCAGGTAGTCTCGCCAGTGGCACTGACTTTTATCAAAAGTGGATTGGCACCATTGACGGTTCCTCCATAGACAGTTTGCCCAGCCTGTTTGGTTAGTGGTTTGGATTCGCCGGTTAACAGCGCTTCGCTGACCTGACTGGTACCCTGTTCAATTATGCCGTCACAGGGAATTATTTGACCGGCATTAACCCGGATAAAGTCTCCGACCGAGAGCATTTTAATTGGCACTTGTATCTCTGCTTTAGATTCAGAGAAATCCTCTTGGTGAAAAACCTGAGTCGCCACTGGAGGCAACAGCGTGCCGCGATTTAATAACAGCAAATTCTTATCCCGAAGACGCTGCTCAGTAAAACGACCGAGCAATAAAAAGAAACTGAACATAGTGATAGAGTCGAAATACACCTCTCCACCACCGCGCAGAGTGGCCCAGAGGCTGGCGCCATAGGCCAGGGCGATGGCCAGAGCCACGGGTACGTCCATCACTAGATGGCGCATTTTTAAGTTGCGCCAGGCACTAGTGAAAAATGGCTGGGCGGAATAGAACACCACCGGTGTGACAAACAGCACACTGACCAGGCGCAATAGATTTTGCCATTCGTCCTGCATACCTTGAAAGGATCCGGCGTACAACGCGATGGCGACCATGCCGGTCTGCATCATCGCCAAGCCGGCAACCCCAAGGCGCAGTAATAGCGTTCTGGACTCATCTGTTTCAGGGGATTGCGTGCTGCCGTGGGACATGGGGCTGGCGTCATAGCCAATCTGCTTAATCGCGCGCAGAATCTGGCTGAGGCGAATAGTTCCTGCGGTCCAGATAATTTCTCCGCGACTAGTGGTGCCATTAATGGCGATACGGTCTATGCCCGGCAGTTTCCCGAGGTGTTGTTCAATCAACCAAGTGCAGGCGGCGCAGGTTATGTTACCTATATAGAGCCTAACACTAAGCAGTCCCTGATCCATTTGACTGACAAAATCACGCTGTATTTCTTCAAGGTCCCAGTCTGAATAGGGATTTTTTTGGGCTGCTGAATGATTATTTTCGCCAACTTGGACACTTGGCGCTGAACGAAATTTATAGAAACTTTGCAGGCCATTTTCAAAAATGGTCGCGGCCACTGCGGCGCAACCTGGACAGCACATGGCGCGACGGATACCTTGTATAACCAGACTAAAATCACCATGCTGAGGCACTTCAAGGCCGCAGTGATAGCAGGACTGATTGGCCGGCGCACTTATAGTCACTTTAGACTCGGGGCTTTTTCTGCGCTAAGAGCTTTTTCTCGACTAAGAACTTTTTTTGGGCCAACGGCTTTTGATTCGCTCAGGGCCTTTAACGCGCTCACGGCTATTCCATCCCCATCGTGGAAATTAATTTTGCCATTTAGGCGCCAGCTTTTATCTGTTGGCTGCAGGCGTAAATAATAGCTGTGCTGATATTGTTGGGTTAGTTGGGCGGCGTATTGCCCAGCTTCAATTTGCCTTAGATCTAGGGTTTGATCCAGAGATTGATTACCGGGGTGCAGCAACAATAGGCTTAAGCGTTCCGGATAGCTGGCTAATTGTGAAAGGCTGACGGCCACGTAGGCCGTCTCTGTGTCGCCAAAGGGCTGAAATACAATCTCTGCTGCAATATTTAGCTGTGTAGCCAGGCGGTCTTGATCTAGAGACTGATTAATCGCCAAGCCCTGCTTATAATACTGATCGTCGACCATGCTGTGAGGGTATTTCAGTGCTATATGGAGCATATTAAAACCCGCAATAACCACGCAAAGGGGCAGCGCAATCAAGAACCAAGGCCAGAATTGGCGGTACCAGGGAGGCTGCTCCTGCAGTCTATTGCCAGTCGGGGGATAATCCATAGGGCTACCTCAATCTCTATTTTTAAGCGGCGCGATAAAGCGACTTATTTCACTGTTCTGCAGTGCCGGTTCAGTGGTGGCGGTAACAACAAATTCGACGTCCCCATTGGTCTCTGTAATCTGATCTATGGGCAGCAATAGGCGCACTAACATCTCCACCGCCTCCCCTTCGGCCACGCCGACCTCGGATTGACCGCGATAGATCAACTCTTGGTCACTGGTAATACTTATGCTGTACTGATGATCTCGCTGGTCCATATTGTTGATTTTTAACTTATAGCTATTTTCCACAAAGCCCCCTTCGGTCACTCTATAGAGCATATTGCGATCGCGAACTACGTCGATCTCTAGGGCTACCCGAGAGCCAATCTCATAGACAAAGACCGAGCACATCAAAACCAGCACCGCAAAATAGGCAAGTAAGCGCGGGCGCAGCAGTCGAAATCTGGTGCCTTTTTCAAGACTGTTTTCGGTGGTGAAACTAATTAACCCAGCGGGGTAGTGCATCTTATCCATTACCGTATTGCAGGCATCTATGCAGAGACCACAGCTAATACATTCATATTGCAGGCCATCGCGGATATCTATGCCGGTGGGACAGACTTGAACACAGAGGGTGCAATCGACACAGTCTCCCAAACCCAGTTGCCCTGGATCCTGGTTTACTTTTCGTGAACCGCGTTGCTCTCCTCGGGCCTTGTCGTAGGAGACGATCAGGGTATCTGAGTCAAACATCACGGATTGAAAGCGCGCGTAGGGGCAGACATAGAGACAGATTTGTTCACGCATCAGCCCGGCATTAGCCCAAGTCAGGGCAGTAAAAAGCAACAGCCAAAATAGTGCTGCACCGCCAATAGTGAGTTGTAACAGGTCCGGCACTAGCTCGCGGATAGGATTGAAGTAACCGACAAAGGTCAGTCCCGTAGCTAGAGAAATAAGCAGCCAGCAGAGTTGCACTGCACTCTTGCGGGCGAGCTTATTGACTGACCAGGGCTGGGCGTCCAACTTGATGCGCTTGTTGCGATCTCCTTCAAACCATTCTTCGACGGCGATAAAAATACTGGTCCAGACGGTTTGCGGGCAGGAGAATCCGCACCAGACACGGCCGGCAAGATTGGTAATGGTGAACAGCCCAAAGGCTGAAATAATCAGCAGCGCAGCCAGAAAAGGCAGATCTTGGGGCCAGAGGGTCAGCCAAAAAATATGAAACTTACGCTCCGCCAAATCAAACCAAACCGCTTGGCGGCCGTCTATGTTCAGCCAGGGAATAAGAAAGTAACTGGCGAGCATTGGGATCCAGGTCCAGCGCCTGAGGCTGCGGTAAAAGCCCTCGAGACTGCGAGTGTAGATTTTGTCTGCGGTTTGGTAGAGATTGAGTACATGGATGGCTTCATTGGCTGATGCCGCCTGCGGCTTCGCACTCTCAGGTTGAGATGGCAAAGACGAAGGCATTTTATCCATAGGGCTAACTCTTAGGGCTGCTGATTAGTCTGAGACAGGCTGTAAACATAGGCACTGATAAGATGGATTTTCTCCGCACGCAGTTTTTCCCCATGGTTTGGCATAGCACCGTTGCGACCACTTCTAATACTGTGGCGGATATTTTCCACCAAACTGGTATCAGCTTGATTATAGAGCCAGATATTATCTTTTAGATTGGGGGCACCTAGGGCCTGCATACCGCCGCCGTCTCGGCCGTGGCAACTGACACAAAACATTTGGTACTGGCTGGCACCGCGCGCGGCGCGTTGCATATCAAAGGGCAATCCACTGAGGCTCATAACAAAGTCGGCCACATCCTCGACGCCGCGATCGCCCAAAGCCGCACCCCAAGCTGGCATGACTCCCTGTCGACCCTGGGTTATGGAGTGAATAATGGCCTCGGCAGAACCACCGTAGAGCCAGTCGCTATCACTGAGATCAGGAAATCCGTTGGCGCCAACTCCACCTATACCATGGCACAGTGAGCAATTATTATTAAACAGGCGACGCCCCATTCGCAGTGCTGCGGGGTCGGCGGCCAAATCATCAATCGCGGTGGCTGCATAAATTTTGTACTGTTCGTCGAGTACACGGTTGGCGCTATCCACTCGCTCTTGCCACTGACTCTCCTGAGTCCAGCCAAGCAAACCTTTGTAGTTTCCCAGACCAGGGTAGAGCAGAAGATAGACTAGAGAAAACACAGCGCTGGCAATAAACATCCAGAACCACCAGGCCGGCAGTGGGTTGTCATACTCTTCAATGCCATCGTAGGCATGGCCAGTTTTCGGGATTTCGCCCTCAGCCAAATCACCTTTAACTTCGGTTTTGCGGTTGGCCATCAACAGCCAGACGCTGCCCAAAATAACGACGAAGGTTATTACACTGATCCAGATACTCCAAAAATCACTCATGGTTTTGTCTTCCCTGATCCTCTTGGCTGTTTTTAATCTTGTTAGTTCCTGACCTCCTAACGTCCGAACTATCAGTACCTAAATCATTCATAAACGGCAGCTGTGCGGCTTCGTCAAAGCGCTGTTTGTTTTTTGAACTCCAAGCCCAGACACAGACCCCAATGAACGCGGCCATGGCCAAGACAGTGCCTATTCCCTGCAAGATTCCTGTATTCATATGTCCTCAGCGCTTCTTCTGGATCAATGTGCCCAGCTGTTGCAGATAAACAATCAGTGCATCCATTTCGCTGTAGCCGCTCACATCTGCTTCAGCTTCTTCAATATCCTTGTCCGTGTAGGGCACTCCAACGCTACGCAGGGCGCGCATTTTGGCGGCGGTATCGGAACCATCCAGCTGATTATCAAACAGCCACGGGAAGGCTGGCATATTGGATACAGGCACCACATCGCGAGGATTATTCAGATGTACTCGATGCCAGTCGTCGCTGTAGCGCTGACCTACCCGAGCTAAATCTGGCCCGGTGCGTTTCGAGCCCCACAGAAATGGATGTTCATAGACCTGTTCGCCGGCAACACTGTAGTGGCCATAGCGTTCGGTCTCAGAGCGAAACGGCCGAATCATTTGCGTGTGGCAAACATGGCAGCCTTCGCGAATATAGATATCACGCCCCTCTAGGGCAAGAGCCGGCAGCGGCATCAACCCATCGATGGGTTCATTGGTATCAGTGGAAAAAAACAGCGGCACTATTTGTGCGAGACCACCAAAACTAATCGCCACAATAATCAACACAATCATCAGGCCAATGTTTTTCTCAATAATTGAATGTTTACTAGGCATGCGCCGCTCCTTCAATATTCTGCGCCTGGGGTTGCTTATCTCCGATGGTTTTCCAAACGTTATAGGCCATCAGCAACATGCCGGTAAAAAATATTGCGCCGCCAATAAAACGTACAAAATAACCAGGGTAACTGGCCTCCACCGACTCGACAAAACTGTAGGTCAGGCTGCCATCACTATTAAAGGCTCGCCACATCAAACCCTGGGCAATGCCATTGACCCACATCGAGGCGATATAGAGCACAGTGCCTATAGTCGACATCCAAAAGTGCACATTGATTAGGTTTTCGCTGAACATTTTTTTCTTGCCGTAAAGGCGCGGAAATAAATGATAGAGGCAACCAATCGAGATCATCGCCACCCAACCCAGAGCGCCAGAGTGCACATGACCAATAGTCCAGTCGGTATTGTGGGACAGGGCATTTACCGTCTTAATTGCCATCATCGGTCCCTCGAAGGTCGACATGCCGTAAAAAGAAAGAGACACCACTAGAAACCTGAGAGTCGGATCAGTGCGCAACTTATGCCAGGCACCGGACAGCGTCATCATGCCGTTGATCATGCCGCCCCAGGAAGGTGCCAAGAGCAGGATCGACATCACCATACCAAGGCTCTGAGCCCAGTCCGGCAAGGTCGAATAGTGTAGATGGTGGGGGCCAGCCCAAATATAGATCGCAATCAGCGCCCAGAAATGAACGATCGATAGTCGATAGGAATAGACCGGCCGCTCCGCTTGCTTGGGCACAAAGTAATACATCATGCCAAGGAATCCTGCAGTCAAAAAGAAGCCCACCGCATTGTGCCCATACCACCACTGGACCATGGCATCGATGGTGCCTGGAAAGATGGAATAGGACTTAAACCAACTGACGGGCACCGCCAAACTATTAACTATATGTAGCACTGCCACGGCAATAATAAAGGCGCCGAAGAACCAGTTGGCGACATAGATATGCTTTACTCGGCGCTTAACAATGGTGCCGAAAAAGACTATTGCGTAACAGACCCAGACCAGCGTAATCAAAATATCGATAGGCCACTCAAGCTCGGCGTACTCTTTGGATGAAGTCAGACCCAAAGGCAAGGTAATCGCCGCCGCCACAATCACCAGCTGCCATCCCCAAAAGTGAAAGGCAGCCAATCGATCCGAGATCAGGGCAGCCTGAGAGGTGCGTTGCACCACGTAATAACTTGAGGCGAACAGTGCGCAGCCACCAAAGGCGAAGATCACTGCATTGGTGTGCAGAGGCCGCAGGCGTCCAAAGTGAAACCAGGGGCCAAAATTGAGTTCCGGCCAGACCAGCTGTGCTGCTATAACAACGCCAACCAACATGCCAACAATTCCCCAGACCACTGTCATGATGGCGAATTGTTTGACGACTTTGTTGTTGTATTGTGGCAGAACACCGGAGGAGTTTTGATTACTCATACTGCTTCCCTGAGACTTAGCATTATTAAATTATGGATAAGCGCCACAAGGGGGAGCCTAAAGCGCAAGTACGCTAAAAGCATAGACAGTTTTTATGACCTGCGTCGGCACAGAGGGTCTTGTTATTAGGGGTTTTTAATCGCTTTGATTTGGATCAAAAGCAAAAAATCTCTGCCACCAAAATAGGCGACAGAGATTTTTAGGATGGTGCTACAACAACTCTAATTGGACATTAGAGAATGTCGCGACCTTTATTGGCAGCAATGCGCAAACGCAGAGCATTGAGCTTAATAAAGCCTTCAGCATCGGCCTGATTGTAAGCGCCGCCATCATCGTCAAAGGTAGCAATATTGGCATCAAATAGGCTGTCATCAGACTTGCGACCGACAACAGAAACACTGCCCTTATAGAGCTTAACGCGCACATCACCGTTGACCGGCTCCTGACTCTGATCAATAGCCGTCTGCAACATTAGTCGCTCAGGTGCCCACCAGTAACCGTTATAAATCAGCTTGGCGTAGCGTGGCATCAACTCATCTTTCATATGAGCAACTTCGCGATCCAGGGTGATAGATTCAATCGCGCGGTGCGCCTTCATCATTACCGTGCCCGCTGGGGTCTCGTAACAGCCCCGTGACTTCATGCCCACGTAGCGGTTCTCAACTATATCCAAACGACCCACACCATGTGCGCCGGCAACCTTATTTAAATATTCAATCACTGTGGCCGGTGACATGTCTTCGCCATCGATGGCTACGATATCGCCCTTCTGATAGCTGATAGTCATATAGCAAGCTTCGTCCGGAGCTTTCTCAGGGGCAACAGTCCAGCGCCACATATCATCTTCGGCTTCAGACCAAGGATCTTCCAAATTGCCGCCTTCATAGGAGATATGCAGCAGGTTGGCATCCATGGAAAACGGTGATTTCTTACCGCGCTTCATCTCAACCGGAATGCTGTGCTTTTCACAGTATTCCATCAACTTGTCACGAGAATTCAGATCCCATTCCCGCCACGGGGCAATCACTTTGATGCCTGGCTTCAGTGCATAGGCACCCAATTCAAAACGCACCTGATCGTTGCCCTTGCCAGTCGCACCATGAGAGATAGTATCGGCGCCAGTTTCGTTGGCGATTTCAATCAGGCGTTTAGCGATCAGTGGGCGAGCAATGGAAGTCCCGAGCAAATATTCACCTTCGTAAATAGTGTTAGCACGGAACATGGGAAAGACGAAGTCTCGTGCATACTCTTCACGCAGATCATCTATATAAATTTCTTTGACGCCCAGGGCTTCAGCCTTGGCACGAGCGGGTTCGACTTCTTCACCCTGGCCAATATCGGCAGTGAAGGTAACGACTTCGCAGTTATATTCTTCTTGTAACCATTTGACGATAACCGAGGTATCTAATCCGCCGGAGTAGGCTAAAACAACTTTATTGACTGATGACACGTGACGTAATCCTTTGCTTGAGGTGACGAGGCGGCGATTTTACCCTAAGACTAGGCGTTTTAGTATGGGCTGAGGGCAGTAATATCCGCCTTGTCGAAGAGCCGTCCGCCAGCAGCGGCAAAAGTATCGAGTTCTAATTGAGTTGGGAAACTGTAATAGGCTGCGCCCTGCTGTTGCGCATCAGCGGCCAAACTCTGCCCAGCGCTCAACGTGCTCACGGCACTGAGAATCTGCTGGCAACCGCCGACATAGAGATTGATCACATTGAGCAAGTAAGACTTGTGTCGATTTAAGGGAATTGCCGATATAGAAATAATATCCCCATTATCAATGCCGCCGTCTTGAATATAGTGCAGGGTCGAGGCGATCTGACTATCATTATTTTGCATTGCTCTAAATGTCGCCATCACCCCGCGATAGTTGGGTAGCAATCCGGAATGGAGATTGATCACGCCATACTTGGGCAGGGCAATCACCGCTTCGCGAATAATCAAACCAAAGCGCACGGATATAATAAGCTCCGGTTCAGTGGCGGCAATTCGCGCAATGCCCGCTGGAGTATTAAGCCTATTATCCAGATCAACAAATCCCTGCAACGAACAACCAGCACTCTCAGCCAACTGTTCAAAACTTGGGCGACCATCCTCGAGTAGCTCTCTTTCAAAGGCAGCAAGTTCCATTAACGGCTCTGGTAATACCTTATCAGCACCGACCTTTTCAGAGATTAAGATCGACAGCTGATGCCGGGGCAAGTGCTCAGCCAATCCTTTAATTAGACGGCTCAGGGCAATATGGCTTGGCAAATCGCGGTTGCAGAGTAGCGTTATCTTCATTAGTTGCTCAATTTTTACGCATACGTTCTCACAAAACCTGTCATGACACCACTGTTTCCGGTAGCATTCACCGACAACCTCGGATACGACTTTCATGGACAAAATTACCCTAACACTGCCTGACGACTGGCATCTCCATCTGCGTGACAACAGCATGCTGGCTTCGACAGTGCCCGCCGCCGCAAGAGGCTTTGGTCGCGGCATTATTATGCCCAACCTAATGCCACCGGCGACCACTGTGACCCAGGTAGGGGCCTATCGCGAGCGTATTTTGGCGCAGCGTCCGGCAGGCTCTAACTGGGAGCCGTTAATGGTTCTCTATCTCACCGATAACACCACTGCTGATGAAATCCGCGCGGCCAAGGAATGTGGATTTATCCATGGCTGCAAATATTATCCAGCCGGGGCTACAACCAATTCCGATTCCGGTGTTACCAGTCTCAACAATATCCAAAAAGTTTTAGCGACCATGCAGGAAGTGGGCATGGTGTTGCAGTTGCACGGTGAAGTCACCGCCGGCGAGATTGATATTTTTGATCGTGAAGCGGTGTTTATCGAACGTCATCTGCGCGGACTGGTTCAGCACTACCCCAAGTTAAAAATTATCTTTGAGCATATTACGACCCTCGAGGCAGCGGAGTTTGTCGCCGCAGCCGGCGACAATGTGGCCGCCACGATTACGCCCCAGCACCTGCTCTACAATCGCAACCATATGCTGGTTGGCGGGATTAGACCGCACCTGTTTTGTCTGCCGATTTTAAAGCGCGACGTTCATCAGCACGCGCTTATTAAGGCAGCCACTAGCGGCAGCCCGAAGTTCTTTTTAGGTACCGATTCTGCGCCCCATGCACAGGGTAAAAAGGAGAGTGCCTGCGGCTGTGCTGGCTGCTTTAGCCACCACGCAGCAATTGAACTCTATGCCCAGGCCTTCGAAGAGGCCGGCGCATTGGATAAGCTCGAAGGCTTTGCCAGCAAGTACGGTGCAGACTTCTATGGCCTGCCGAGAAACACCACCAGCATTACCCTAATACGCCAACCCTGGCAGCTGCCCGCAGCAATTCCGTTTGATGATTCGCAACTGATTCCTCTCGGCGCTGGTACCACTCTGAATTGGAAAATGGACCACTAATGGATATGTCGCAGATCATCAATGAATTGGATAGTGAAGAGTCTACGAATAATATCGCCGAGCGATTTCGTGGGTTTTTGCCAGTTGTAGTAGACGTTGAAACCGGTGGTTTTAATTCTCGCACCGATGCAATGCTGGAAATTGCCGCGGTTATTCTCGAGATGGATGCTCAGGGCAATATCCAAATCAAAGAGACACACAGTAAAAACATTGATCCCTTTCCCGGTGCTGTAGTTGAGAAAGCGGCGCTGGAATTTACTGGTATTGATATCTATGATCCCGAGCGTATGCCGGAAGAAGAAGGTGAAGCACTGCGCGACATCTTCCGACCTATACGTCATGAGATCAGCGCCACCGGTTGTACTCGCTCAGTGATGGTGGCCCATAACGCCCATTTTGATCTTGGCTTTGTTAACGCCGCGGTCAATAGAAATCAGATAAAACGCAATCCGTTTCATCCCTTTTCCTGTTTCGACACCTCTACTCTCGCCGGTCTAGCCTATGGCCAAACCGTATTGGCCAAAGCCTGCCAGGCAGCGAAGATGGATTTTAATAATAAAAGTGCTCACAGCGCCCTCTATGACGCAGTGCAAACCGCAGAGCTGTTCTGCGGGATTGTGAATCGCTGGAAAGATCTTGGCGGTTGGCCTCTTGAGACCGACGCTGAGGCTGAATAGCCTGTTAACTGAATAGCTTGTAAACGAATAGCCTGTTAGTAGCGGCTATTCAGTTCCCCGCATTAGTCACTACTGACTCTGAGCGCTCTTTCTAGCGACCCAGAAATCAGCCTTTTCAATCCCCAAAGCCTCGGGATCAAAACTCGGATCTACACCCCCATCCAATTGCTGCTCGTAGTCTTTGAGCGCCACTAGAGCCGGGCGCTGCAGAATAATAATCGCGACAATATTTAACCAAGCCATAAGGCCTACACCCACATCACCCAGCGCCCAAGCCAGATCGGCGCTCTTTAAACCGCCATACATTACCGATGTCAGCACCAGCACTTTCAATAGATTGGCCAACCAAGGGCGATGCACCTTGCGGTTAATAAACATCACATTGGTTTCAGCAATATAGTAGTAGGCAACAATGGTGGTGAAGGCGAAAAACAGCAGTGCTATAGCTAACACACTGCTACCAAAGCCGGGCATCACTGTATCAAAGGCCGCCTGCACATAGGCTGGACCCACTTCGACACCAGGCAGACCCTGATAGAGATAAGCACCGTCAGCACCCTCGACGTTGTAGAGACCGGTCAACAGAATCATAAAGGCTGTGGCTGAACAGATTAGCAGCGTGTCCACATAGACGGAAAAGGCCTGAACCAAACCCTGTTTAGCCGGATGGGAGACTTCTGCAGCCGCCGCTGGATGAGGACCACTGCCCTGTCCCGCTTCGTTGGAGTAAACACCACGCTTAACACCCCAGGCCACGGCCATACCGATAATCGCACCGTAACCTGCATCT
>Ga0075467_10000650_pt1 | contig 28188 bp, 26 predicted proteins | sample DEB08_DNA_9_FD_75067 | JGI IMG/M metagenome (GOLD analysis project Ga0075467, IMG submission 75067) | Aqueous microbial communities from the Delaware River and Bay under freshwater to marine salinity gradient to study organic matter... | ecosystem: Environmental > Aquatic > Marine > Coastal ... | reverse complement strand
GGCGTCCAGAAGAATATGATCGAGAAGGGCAGGACCGGCATCAGCGTGACAGCGCCGGTCACCGCGGCCCAGCCGATCGCCGGCGGGAACGCCCCGGCGGCACCGCCGATCACGATATTCTGCGGCGTGCTGCGCTTCAGCCAGATGGTGTAGATGACGGCATAGAAGAAGATCGCAAAGGCCAGGAAGGCAGCGCTGAACCAGTTCACCGCGACGCCCATCAGCAGCACCGAAAAGACCGAAAGGCCGATGCCGAAATGCAGCGCCGTTTCGCGGTCCATCCGGCCAGCCGGCAATGGCCGCTGGCTGGTCCGCTTCATCACCGCGTCGATATCGGATTCATACCACTGGTTGAGCGCGGCAGAAGCGCCTGCCCCCAGGCTGATCGCGAGGATCGCGGTAAAGCCGATCACCGGATGAATCGAACCCGGCGCCGCCAGCAATCCGCAGAGCGCGGTAAAGATGACCAGCGACATCACGCGCGGCTTGGTCAGCGCGAAGAGATCCTTCGCGCTGGCCAGGCCCTGTATTGTTTGTGACGCCGTGGTCATATGTCTTTCCAAGCCTGCGACTGGTCCTCAGATCACTTGATCTGGGGCAGCGTTTCGAACTGGTGGAACGGCGGCGGGCTGGACAATGTCCATTCCAGCGTCGTTGCACCCTCGCCCCAGTAATTGCCTTCTGCCTTGCGGCCGGCAAGCAGGGACCAGCCGATGTTGACGAAGAAGATCACCACGCCGACCAGCATCACGGCATAGCCGATCGAGCTGATCTGGTTCCAGTAGGCGAACTGCTCCGGATAGTCGGCATAGCGACGTGGCATGCCCTGCTGGCCGAGGAAATGCTGCGGGAAGAACAGGATGTTCACGCCGATGAAGAAGATCCAGAAATGGAGCTGCCCCAGCAGTTCATTGTACATCCGGCCCGACATTTTCGGGAACCAGTAGTAGAAGCCGGCGAAGATCGAGAAGACCGCACCCAGCGACAGCACATAGTGGAAATGGGCAACCACATAATAAGTGTCGTGGAGATTGTCGTCGATGCCGCCATTGGCCAGCACGACGCCGGTCACGCCGCCAACGGTGAACATGAAGATGAAGCCAAGCGCCCACACCATCGGTGTCTTGAACGACATCGAACCGCCCCACATGGTCGCGATCCACGAGAAGATCTTGATGCCGGTCGGCACCGCGATCACCATCGTCGCTGCGGTGAAATACATTTTCACGTTAACCGACATGCCGGTGGTGAACATATGGTGCGCCCAGACGACAAAGCCGACCACGCCGATGGCAACCATCGCATAGGCCATGCCGAGATAGCCAAACACCGGCTTGCGGCTGAAGGTCGCAACGATATGGCTGATCATGCCGAAACCGGGCAGGATCATGATATAGACTTCGGGGTGACCAAAGAACCAGAACAGATGCTGGTAGAGCACCGGATCACCGCCGCCGGCGGCATCATAGAAGGTCGTGCCGAAATTGCGGTCGGTCAGCAGCATCGTGATCGCTGCGGCCAGCACGGGAAGCGCCAGCAAAAGCAGGAAGGCCGTGACCAGAACCGACCATACGAACAACGGCATTTTGTGCAGGGTCATGCCCGGCGCACGCATGTTGAAGATGGTGGTGATGAAGTTGATCGCCCCGAGAATCGAGGACGCGCCGGCAAGGTGGAGCGAGAGAATCGCCATGTCCACCGCCGGGCCGGCCGAACCGCTGGTCGAGAGCGGCGCATAGACCGTCCAGCCGGTACCGGCACCCAGGCCGGTGCCACCGGGAACGAACGTCGAACCGAACAGCAGCAGAAAGGCAGGAACCAGCAGCCAGAAGCTGATATTGTTCATCCGCGGAAAGGCCATGTCAGGCGCGCCGATCATCAGCGGCACGAACCAGTTGCCAAAGCCGCCGATCATCGCGGGCATGACCATGAAGAAGACCATGATCAGGCCGTGCGCGGTAATCAGCACGTTCCAGAGGTGATAGGCCTCGTCCATCGATGCTTCGCCGCCGCCCATCAGGGCATTGTGGCTGGTTGCCCACATCTGCAGATATTGAATCCCCGGTTCGGCCAGTTCCAGCCGCATCAGACCGGAAATGGCACCACCAATGATACCCGCGACAATCGCGAAGATCAGGTAGAGGGTGCCGATGTCCTTGTGGTTGGTCGACATGAACCAGCGCTGGAAAAAGGCTGGCTTGTGATCCGCGTCATGCGCGTGATCGTCAATATGGCCATCTGCTGTGATTGTTGTCATTGCTCTAACCCTCAGTTGGTCGCAGCGGCTGCAACGGCAGGCGCAGGTTCGGTTGTTGTATCGCTGGCAGCAGTGAGTTCGGGCGCAGCAGGCTCCGCTGCCTCACCCTTCACCGTACCGCCATTGGCGAGCACCCAGTTGTCGAATTTTTCTTGCGAGAGGACTTCAACCGTGATCGGCATGAAGCCGTGGCGCGCGCCGCAAAGTTCGGAGCACTGGCCGTAATAGACGCCTTCGCGGTCGATCTGCAGGACCTTTTCGTTGATCCGTCCAGGCACCGCATCAAGCTTGAACCAGGCCGAAGGAATGGCGAAGCTGTGAATAACGTCGGCGGCGGTGATCAGCAGCTTGACCGGCTTGCCGACCGGAATGACCATCCGGTTGTCGGCGGCGAGCTGGTGCGGCTCGCCGCGCGCTGCCGCTTCCTCTTCGGACAGCATGTTGGAAATGACTTCGAAGTCGCCATTGTCGGGATAGGTATAGCCCCAATACCATTGATATCCAGTCACTTTCACGGTCAGCGCATCTTCCGGTGCCGGTTCAAATTGCCGGGCAAGCAGGCTGATCGACGGCACCGCGATGATCACCAGGATCAATACCGGAATGACCGTCCAGATGATTTCGATGAACGTGTTGTGCGTGGTCTTGGAAGGCTCGGGATTGGCACCACGACGAAAGCGGAATACCACCCAGAACAACAGGCCGAGAACGAGCAGGCTCACGCCCACCATCATCGGAATCAGGATCGCGTTGTTGATCCAGTGCGCGGTCTGGCCGGTTTCGCTGAACTGCTGCTGGAAATCAATCCCGCCGTCGACCGGCATGCCGATGCCCGGAGTCGGTTTCATCGGGGTATATAGTGCAGGATCAAGTCCGGATGCTGGCGCCTCAGCTGCTGCCGGTGCGTCTGCCGCTTCAAATGTGCTGGCCGCCGACTGATCGACGGCGGGCGCCGCCGGCAGTGCTTCCTGCGCCGACAGCATTGTCGGCGTGAGAATCAGGCCGATGGCCAATATCCAAGCTTTCACAAAATGAGTCATATATCGCTCAACCCTATCTTACCCCAAGTTTCGGTAGTTTTCCGGCGATGGCAGCCCATATGGAATCAGCGAGCCCGATCCGGATATTGTCCGATTGGGGCGGCTTATAGGCATGGTTGCCGTAACCCTCAAGCTACCGAATGTATATTTTTTCAGTTTTTTGCCTTTAATTTCTCTGGCAATGCGGTCGCAACATGCCCATTTGGGCAGAAGCAAGAAAAACAAGGCGGGATGAAATAGTGACAGAAGACGAGATTCTAGCCGAATTCCGAGCCAGCGACGCCTTGCTGGAAGGCCATTTCATCCTCTCCTCCGGCCGCCATGGCGCGCAATATCTGCAATGCGCGCGATTGCTGATGAACCCGGTGCGCGCGGCGCGGATGGCTGCAGCGCTGGCCGACAAGATTCCCCAGAATATCAGGCGTTCGATCGATATTGTGGTGTCGCCGGCGATGGGCGGTGTGATCATCGGCCATGAAATGGGCCGGGCGCTCGGTCTCGACGCCTTGTTCCTGGAGCGACCGGAAGGCACGTTCGAGCTGCGCCGCGGTTTCCGGCTGGAACCGGGCCAGAAGGTGCTGATGATGGAAGATGTCGTGACCACCGGCCTGTCCTCCCGCGAAGCCATCCAGGCGATCCAGGATGCGGGCGGCGAGGTGATTGCCGCCGGAGCGCTGATCGACCGGTCGAACGGTGCAGCGCAATTTGATGTACCCTTCTTCCCGCTGCTGACGCTCGACGTGCCATCCTATGCCGCCGACGAACTGCCGCCCGAACTGGCCGCCATTCCCGCGATCAAGCCGGGCAGCCGCGCCGAGACACCAGCCGGGTGACCGGCCCACATCCCCTCAGGCTCGGCGTCAATATTGATCATGTCGCTACCATCCGCAACGCCCGCGGTGGCGATCATCCGGAGCCGGTGCGCGCCGCGCTGATGGCGGCCGCGGCCGGCGCCGACGGGATCACCGCCCATCTGCGCGAGGACCGGCGCCATATCCGCGACGACGATCTGACCGTGCTGATGGACACGCTCGCGATTCCGCTCAATCTGGAAATGGCGGCAACCGACGAGATGCTCACCATCGCGCTGCGCCACAAGCCGCACGCCGCCTGCATTGTCCCCGAGAATCGCGAGGAACGGACCACCGAAGGCGGACTGGACGCCGCCGGCATGCACAACCGGCTCGCCGATTTTGTCGGCCAGCTCAGAGAGGCAAATATCCGCGTCAGCCTGTTCATCGAACCGGACCCGCGCCAGATCGAGGCCGCCATCCGCCTCGGCGCGCCGGTGGTCGAATTTCACACCGGCCGCTATGCCGAGCTTGCCGGCGCGGAACGCGAGGCCGAACTGCGCCGGATCGCCGATGCCGCGGCACTCGCCGCCAAAAACGGCATCGAACCGCACGCCGGCCATGGGCTGACCTTCGACAATGTCGTGCCAATCGCGGCCATCCCGCAACTGGCGGAACTGAATATCGGCCATTTCCTGATCGGCGAGGCGATTTTCAGCGGTCTCGACGGCAGCATCAAGCAGATGCGCGCGCTGATGGATGATGCGCGGTGATCATCGGCCTCGGCTCCGACCTCTGCAATATCGAGCGTATCCAGAATTCGCTCGACCGCTTCGGCGAGCGCTTCGAGATGCGCGTGTTCACCGAACTGGAGCGGGCCAAGGCGGCGCGGCGACCGTTCACCAGGGCGGGCACCTATGCCAAGCGCTTTGCTGCCAAGGAGGCCTATTCCAAGGCGGTCGGCACCGGCTTTCGCGCCGGCGTGTTCATGAAGGACATCGGCGTCATCAATGCCAAGAGCGGTGCGCCGACGCTGGCCCTGACCGGCGGCGCCAAAAAACGCCTCGACGCGCTGACTCCGGCAGGATATGAGGCCGTTGTTCACCTCACACTCACCGACGATCATCCATGGGCACAGGCGTTCGTGATCATTGAAGCCCATCCGCTTTAGGACAAGCGCGTCGCATGGACCAGGAAACCAGAGACACCAATATGGCACTAGACAATACCGCCGACAGCAAGACCAGTGGCAAGCCCGAAAAGGAAAAGACCGACTGGATCGGCGAGATCAAGAGCATCGGCCTGCTGCTGCTGGCGGTGCTGGCCTTCCACAGCCTGGTCGCCAAGCCCTTCTATATTCCCTCGGTGTCAATGATGCCCGGACTGCTGGTCGGCGACCGGCTGATCGTCAGCAAATATGCCTATGGCTGGTCCTGGGTGTCCCCGACCTTCCATATCGTACCGCGCGTCTCCGGCCGCCTGTTCGGCAAGATGCCGGAACGCGGCGATGTCGTGATCCTGACCCCGCGGGACCAGAGCAGCGACTATATCAAGCGGGTGATCGGCCTGCCCGGCGACACCATTGAATTGCACGGCGGCCAGGTGTTCCTCAACGGCGTCGGCGTGCGGCAGGACGTGCAGCCCGACCTGCAGGTGCCGATCGACGCCAATTCACCCTGCGGCCCGCATGAATTTCCCGGCGCCCGCGGCGTCGATGCCGACGGCAATCCGGTGTGCAACCTGCCGATCGTCCGCGAAACCCTGCCCAATGGCGTCAGCTATGATATCATCGATCTCGGCCCGCAATATACCGATGACGTGGCACCGGTGAAAATTCCCGAAGGCCAGGTCTATCTGCTCGGCGACAACCGCGATCTCAGCGCCGACAGCCGCGTCCCCAGCCCGCTGGGCCTCGGCGGGCCGATTCCGTGGGAAAATATCGGTGGCCGGGCGGAATTCATCACCTTCTCGCTCGACGGCACCACCTCGCTCAATCCGCTGACCTGGTTCAGTTCCTTCCGCAGCGGGCGCGCCGGCACCAGCCTGCGCCCCGACAAGGCGGCGGTGACCCCGACCAAATAGGCGGATTCTAGAGCCGCAGGCCCGCGGTTTCGTCGAGCCCGGCCATGATATTGAGATTCTGCACGGCCGCGCCCGATGCGCCCTTGCCGAGATTGTCGAGCCGCGCGATCAGCCGGGCGTGATAGCCGCCGGCATTGCCACAGACGAACAGCTCCAGCCGGTCGGTCGGCGCGTCATGCTCGCTGATCAGCAGCTCCGTCAGCTCGCCCCTGCCCTCCACCGACACGATCTTCGAACCGGCGTAAAAGGCGCTCAGCGCTTGCAGCAGCTGATCCGCCTGCACCGACCCCATCGCGCCGAGATGCAGCGGCACCTCGACCAGCATACCGCGAAAGGCGCGGATCACCGACGGGGCAAAAATGACATCATGGGTCAGGCCGGCATGTGTCTTCATTTCCGGCATATGCTTGTGATCCAGAGCCAGACCATAGGCGCGAAATGCCAGATCGGGTTCCGCCGCAAAGCGCTCGATCAGCGCCTTGCCGCCGCCCGAATAGCCGGACACCGCGTTCATCACATAGGGCCAATCGGCCGGCAGCAGTCCCCCGGCAATCAGCGGCGCGACCAGCGCCAGAAAGCCGGTCGGATAGCAGCCGGGATTGGACACGAAGCGCGCATTGGCAATTCTCTCGCGCTGGCCGTCGCGAAATTCGGCAAAGCCATAGGCCCAGCCGTCTGCGGTGCGGTGCGCGGTCGAAGCGTCGATGATCCGCGTGCGGTCATTGCCGACCATCGCCACCGCTTCCCGCGCCGCGTCGTCGGGCAGGCAGAGAATGACAAAATCGCTGTCGTTGATCGCCGCGCGCCGCGCCGCCGGATCCTTGCGCTGCGCTTCCGGCAGCTGGACCAGGGCAAATTCGTCCCGGCCGGACAGCCGTTCGGCGATCTCCAGCCCGGTCGTGCCCACGGCACCGTCGATAAAAACAGTCTGCGTCATCGCCAGCCTCAGGACAGCCGCTTGCGCGCCAATACCGGCTGGTCATGATCGGCCGCATAGCGCGCCACCACATCGGCCAGCGGCTCGATCGCCACCTGCATCCGGTGCGAACTGGCGTGGATCATCCGCTCCTTGTCGACCATCAGCCCGACATGGTTCGGAAAGAAGACCAGATCGCCGCGCCGCAGCTCCTCGCCCTCGCCGATCTCCTCGCCCAGCGCCGCAAGCTGCTGGTCGCTGTCACGCGGTGCGGCAGTTCCGGTCAGCATCAGGATCATCTGGATCAGGCCCGAACAGTCGAGGCCGTCGCCGCTGCGCCCGCCCCAGAGATAGGGCGCGCCGATCAGCTGCTCGGCCAGCGCCGCCGTGCCGTTGCTGCCGTCGAACACCACCTTGGTGCCGATCGGCTGGACATGGCGGACATGGACAAAGCCCTTACCGGTCTTGAGAAAGGCACCGCATTCGCTCGGCTCGCCGCAGGCAATCCGCGCGCCCATCGGCAGCCGCTTCATCACCCCCGACTTGAAATCCGGCTCGATGAAGATCAGCGCCGCCCGCGCCGACACCAGATGGGTCGGCTCCGGTGTCTTCTTGCGATGCTGCAGCGCATGGACCGGGACATAGCCGACATAGCCGTCATGGCCGCAATAGCCCCAGGCCCAGTCACCGGCGATATCCAGCACATGAAAATCCTCGCCGTGCAGCAGTTCGGAAATCGCCTCATGATCCTTGCCGCTCTGCTTGCGGATCATCGCCTTGGGCGCGGAGCAGCGCATCGGCATCGGTTCGGCATAATGGGGCGCGAACATCTTGCCGGCCAGCGCGATATCGGCCAGATCGCCGCGATGCGCGGTGGTCCGGGGATCAAATTCCCCTTCCGGACCGTTCAGCACGAATTTCGCGTGCGCGCCATTGTCTGCAGTTTCCATGTCCATGCGTAAAGAAATCCCAATTGCGACCAAAAATGTCCGTGACTCTGCGGCTCGTGCGCCATGTTACAAAGCGATGACAATCGGCCGCCTTTAGACGACCTGGGGCCGGTTAATCAAGCGGTGTCGCAGAAGGCCGGTGTCCCTCGCTTCCTTTCGGCGGTTCAGGCGGGAGTCGGTCACCACGCTGGAAAATACCGGCGCCCCCCTTCCCCGATGCCGGCAAAGGGTTTTAGCATTTTTATCGGCCACCAACGGCAGGCTCACCGACGCCCGCAATCAAGCACAGCCGAATGGGCACGACCCAAGCCTCGCTCGCGGTTATTGAAAATCGATGGTGACGTTGAACTCGCCCGAATAGAAACCCGGCTGTTGGTTCGCCCCCACCAGAAGATCGGCAGAAGCGCGCAATTGCCGGCTGCCCTGAGCGCTGATGCGTTGATAGCCAAAGGCCTTGAAGCGCTCGACCTTCATGCTTTGGCCGGAACCATTGGTCAGCACAATCGACGGTGCGCCAAAGTTGAACGAAATCCAGCGGTTCGGCGGTCCGGTCACCTGAAAGGAAGCCTGCCCGAACGTCCCGCCCGCATGCGTCGCCGATCCCATCATGGTCACCGAGCCGTTGTTGATCATCCGGGCGATGCTGTCGCTCGGACCCGGTACAATAGTCCCGAATCTCATATCGGCGGTCTTGCTGATCGTCAGCGGCACTTCTACCTCAGCGAGGGATTGCGTGCTGGCCTCTTGGGCACTGGCCGGCTGGAATCCAACCACCAAGGAGGCGCTGATCGGCAGCCACTTGAGGGCCGCCCCCCGAAAATGCGTCAAAGCGCATATATGATTGATGTTGCTCATGAATCGTCATCTATACCCCGACTGTAAATCAAATGGATTGAGGAGTTGGTTAATATCGCGAAAAGCATGATTGCCACGCCCGGCCGTCTTTATACCCGAAACAGACACCCGGCTTGCGGTTGCATGACTCCCGAAGCGGACGCAGAATCTGGTTGATGTCTGGAACCGTTGCCGGGGGGTTGGCTGGCCGGCAGAACGGCAAAACCATATCCTGCCCGCGATTATCTACTGCCCGTACCGCCCCTGCAGATAGCGCCAGCTCGCCCGCAGCCCCAGCGCCTCGCCGCCGATCGGCCGGCCCGGCTTGGCCGCAGGCCTCCACGCAAAGGTGTCGAAATGCGCCCAGGGCACGGATTCCGGGGCAAATTTCTTCAGGAACAGCGCCGCCGTGATGCACCCGGCAAAACCGCCCGAGGCGCTGTTCACGCAATCGGCGATCGGGCTGTTGAGCATCGCATCATAGCCGGACCACAGCGGCATTTGCCACAAGGGGTCGCTTTCGTCGGCACCCGCCTGCAGCAGGCCGTCGGCCATGGCCCGGTCATCGCAGAACATCGCCGGCAGGTCGGGACCGAGCGCCACGCGCGCCGCACCGGTCAGCGTCGCAAAATCGATGATCAGTTCCGGCTCTTCCTCGCCGGCCAGCGTCAGCGCATCGCCCAGCACCAGCCGGCCCTCGGCATCGGTATTTGTGATCTCGACGGTCAGCCCCTTGCGGCTGTGCAATATGTCTCCGGGACGCAGGGCATGGCCATCGACCGAATTTTCGACCGCGGGAATCAGCAGATGCAGATGCACCGGAAGCTTGGCCTCCATCACCAGGCGGGCCAGCGCAATCGCATGGGCGGCGCCGCCCATATCCTTTTTCATCAGCAGCATGCCGGCGGGAGATTTCATCGACAGCCCACCGGTATCAAAGGTCACGCCCTTGCCTACGATCGCGATTTTCGGATGATCGGCCTTGCCCCATTTCAGCTCGATCAGGCGCGGCGCATGGGCGCGCATCGCCGCCTTGCCGACGCCGTGGATCATCGGGAAATGCTCTTCCAGCGTATCCCCGCGCGTCACTTTCACCTCGCCGCCATGGCTTGCGGACAATTTGTCGACAATCGTTTCCAGCTTGTCCGGCCCCATGTCCGCGGCCGGCGTGTTGACCATATCGCGGACCATCGCGGTGGCCTCGGCCTGGCGCACCGCCTCGTCCTTCTGCGCGATCGCGTCCTTGACCAGCAGCACGCTCGGTCCCTGCCGGTCGGGCAGGTCCTTGTAGCGGTCAAATTCATGCTGCGCGATCAGCCAGCCGAACAATATGCCCTTGGCGCTGGTCTCCTGCAGGCGATATTTGCCCTCGGGCAGGCCACTGCCGAGCTTCGCCAGCGACCAGGGATCAAGCTTTTCCTGGTCCTGCACGCCGGCGACAACCGCGAAGTCGCGCGCCAGTGACTTGTCATCACCCTTGCCGCCGAGCACGGGAAGCAGCAGAAATGTGTCGGCCTTGCCGGCAAATTGATAGGCCGTGGCCAGCGCCCGGATATTCTCCGCCTGTCCTTTCAGCCAGTCTTCGAAATGGCCCGAATCCACGATCTGGATGGAGCGCGCGGTCTGGCCGGTATCGGCCTCGATCAATGCCTTGAAATCAGTCATTTGGTCGCTATAGCTGCAGATGTTGCCCAGCGCGAGACTCTATTCGGCGGCAATGGCTTCCGCTTCGCCCTGCGGGTCCGGCAGCCTGGCCACCTTGGTACCGGGCCGGGAAAAGACCAAGACCCCGTCATCCACCGCCTTGTGCCGCAGGTTGATGATGTCCTTCGGAAAATTCTGGTTGAGTCGCCACGGCTTGCGGTCGCCCTGTTTTGGCAGATTCTTGATCGCCCGCTGGACATAGCCGGAGCTGAAATCGAGCATCGGCTCGGTTCCGATCAGGCCGTCCGCCGGCAGCGTCGGGGTCGCTATCGGCGTGCCGTTGCGGTCCATGAAATTGATCAGCCGGCAGACATATTCGCTGGTCAGGTCGGCCTTCAGCGTCCAGCTGGCGTTGGTATAGCCCATGGTCATGCCGAAATTTGGAATGCCGGAGAACATGACGCCCTTGTAATTGATCTTGTCGCCGAATTTGACCAGCTGGCCATCGACCGAAATCGTCGCGCTGCCACCGGTCAGCATCTTCAGCCCGGTGGCGGTGACGATGATATCCGCTTCCAGCGTCTTGCCGGATTTCAGCAGGATGCCGTCTTTGGTAAATGTCTCGACATGGTCGGTGACGATCGATGCCTTGCCCGACTTGATCGAATCGAAAAGGTCGCTGTCGGGGACCAGGCACAATCGCTGATCCCAGGGATTATAGCTGGGCGTATAATCGGCCATGTTGACGTCGGGGCCCATTTCCTCGCGCACCATTTCGAGCAGCCGGCCCTTGAAGGCCGCCGGCTTCTTGCGCGCCAGATTGAACATGAACAGGCCAAGCAGCACATTTTTCCAGCGGGTCAGGAAATAGGCCGCCTTGGCCGGCAATATCTTGCGGAACCGCAAGGCCCATTTGTCCTCGCCCGGCCGCGACACGATATAGGTAGGCGAGCGTTGCAGCATCGTGACATGGGCTGCCGTCTCCGCCATCGAGGGGACCAGGGTCACCGCGGTCGCGCCGCTGCCGATCACCACCACCTTCTTGCCGGCATAGTCGAGATCGTCGGGCCAGAATTGCGGATGGACGATCGGTCCGGCAAAGTCCGCCTTGCCGGGAAAATCCGGATCATGGCCTTCCTCATAGCTGTAATAGCCCGAGCACATGTGCAGGAAATTGCATTTGACGGTGCCGATCGAGCCGTCTGCCTGGCGCAGGTTCACGGTCCACAGCGCCTCTGCGCTCGACCAGTTGGCATCGACCACCTTGTGGTTGAACAGGATCTTGTCCTGCAGGTCATATTCGTCGACGGTTTCATGGAGATAGGTCAGGATCGACGGCGCGTCGGCAATCGCCCGGCGCGCGGTCCAGGGTTTGAAATTATAGCCCAATGTATACATGTCGCTGTCCGAGCGGATTCCGGGATATTTGAACAGGTCCCAGGTCCCGCCGAGCCGCTCGCGTGCCTCGACAATGGCAAAACTTTTGCCCGGGCATCGCTTGGTCAGGTGAACCGCCGCGCCAATACCGGACAGGCCGGCACCGACGATCAATATGTCAAGAATCTCGATTTCCATGTTGCCCTATTACTGACATTGTTGTCAGTTGGCAAGACAGTGGTTTTTTCGCTGCCTATTCGCTGATCAGGGTCAGGCTGCGAAACAGCTTCTGATCGAGCGTTTCGTCAAAACGGCAGCCGACATGGCCGTCCCGGCACCATATCGCGGTGGCGGCAATCGGGCTGCTGCCCTCGAACCGCAGCCAGACCCGGCTGCCCTCGGCGAACAGGCTCTTGCTCTCCACCCGGCAGCCGTAAATCGAGACATCGATCAGCTTGCCGGACGTTGCCGTCTTGCCATGCTGCCGAATCGCGGTCCGCTGGATCTGGACCGAATGGCGATAGGCCAGTCGTTGTTCGATCAGCGCCGGCTGCACCGCCCGATATTGCGAATTCATATAGCCCATATGCTTGCCCCTTGCAGAGGGGCTTAGCGAAAGCTGCTCTATAAAAAGTTAAGCAGTCGAAAGCAGGGCCGGCCGCAGGCCTGCAATCGCCGCGATCATTCCGCCGCTTCGAGTGCCGGCTCGCTTTTGCCGCTCCCCTGCTGCGAATTGGGGCCGTAAAACTGGATCACTCCGTCGTCGACCGGATCGTTGAGCAGGACATTCTTGTCGAACAGATAATCCTGGTTCAGTTTCCACGGCATCGCGGTGCTGTTGCGCGGCAATTCGCTGATCGAGCGCTGGATATAGCCGGACGAGAAATCGAACAATTCCTCCTGCTCCAGTTCCTTGCCGAGCACCGGATTGGCGATCCGCGTCGCGGTCGCGTCCATATGGTTGATGACGCGGCAGACATATTCCGAGACGATATCCGCCTTCAGCGTCCACGACGCGTTGAGATAGCCGAATACGATCGCCAGATTGGGTATGTCGGAGAACATGCAGCCCTTGTAATAATAATGATCGGGCCAGTGTACCGGCTTGCCGTCGACCGAGAAAGCGACCTTGCCGGCCACCGCCATCTTCAGACCCGTCGCGGTGACAATCACGTCGGCGTCGAGCATCTCGCCCGATTTCAGCTTGATGCCGCTCTCGGTCACCGTGTCGATATGGCCGGTCTTCAGATCGGCCTTGCCGGCGGCAATCGCCTTGAACATGTCGCCGTCCGGCACCAGGCACAGGCGCTGCTCCCACGGACCGTAGGGCGGCGTGTAATCTTCCTTCACATATTTGTCGCCGAGCTCTTTCTTCATCGGCTTTTCGAGCTTCTTGATCACCTTCTCCGGATTGTCGCGCGCGGTGCGGAAGGTGAGATCCTGCATCTTCACATTCTTCCAGCGGGTGATCTTGTAGGCCCATTTTTCGGGCAGGATCTTGCGCAGGATATTGGCGACCCGGTCCTTCGATGGCGCCGAGGCATACCAGGTCGGGGTGCGCTGCAACATCGTCACATGGCTGGCTTTTTCCGCCAGTACCGGCACGATCGTCACCGCGGTCGCGCCGCTGCCGATCACCACGATCTTCTTGCCCGCATAGTCCAGGTCCTTGGGCCAGAATTGCGGGTGGACGACCTCGCCCTTGAAATTGCCCAGTCCCTCTATCTGCGCGTCATAGGGATTGTCATAATCATAATAGCCGGCGCCCATGTAGACGAAATTGGCGTGCATCACGACCTGGCTGCCATCGGATTTCTCCGCCGTCACGGTCCAGCGCGCTTCCTCGCTCGACCAGCTCGCCGACAGCACCTTGTGGCCAAAGCGGATATGCTTTTCCAGATCATGCTTGGCCTTGATCCGGTGCAGATATTTCATGATCGACGGGCCGTCGGCAATCGCCTTCTGCTCGGTCCACGGCTCGAAATTGAAACCCAATGTGTGCATGTCGCTGTCGCTGCGGATGCCGGGATATTGGAACAGGTTCCAGGTGCCGCCGATCTCGTCGCGGCGCTCGACAATCGCAAAGCTCTTGCCCGGACATTTGTCGCGCAGGTGCACCGCCATGCCGATGCCCGAAATACCGGCCCCGACGATCAATATGTCGACCGAATCCGCAGATGATTCTGCCCGTGCCATACCGTTTTCCGCGATTTGTGTAGCCATTGCCGTCTCTCCCAGCTTTTGCGGTCTTATGCCATTGCTGGCACTGGGTTGCAATCAGGGATTTAACTGAGCGGTTAAGGGGTGGCCCGAAAGGGCTGAATCTGGTCCGCTCGCCCGGCCTCGCACCGGCGCTGATCGCGAGAGCGCTGTCCCGGGTGCATTGTCCGGTCCTTCCCAGGTTCGGCCGGCGGCAGGACGGGCCTATCCGGTCTTGCGCTCCGCTGGCTTGACCCTGGCATCCGGATTCAGAATATGTTCGAGACCGGCAAATTTGGACCGGCGTTTCACCACCCGCCCCTCGATGCTGCTCGCGGGAATGGCCTTGCTGAAATAATGCCCCTGGGCTTGCTCGCATCCGGCCCGCCTGACCTGGGCCAGCTGTCCCTCGCGCTCTATGCCTTCCGCCGTCGTCACCATGCCGAGGCTGGACGCCAGGCCGGCGACCGCGCGGATAATCGCCTGGCAGTCTTGCCGGCTGTCGACATCCTCCACGAAACAGCGATCGATCTTGATCTTGCTGAACGGAAAGCTGCTGAGATAGTTGAGCGAGCTGTAGCCGGTGCCGAAATCATCAAGGGCGATCTTGACGCCGAGCGAGTGAATCTTTTTGAGGAGCTGGAAATTGGCCTGATTGTCGCTCATGATCACGGTTTCCGTGATTTCCAGTTCCAGCCGTTGCGCATCGACTCCCGCCGCCGCCAGCCCGTGGATGATGGTCGGCAGCAGATTGGGGCTGCGCATCTGCGCCGGCGACAGGTTGACCGCAACGCCCAGATGTTCGGGCCAGTTCTTCACTTCGTCCAGCGCCGTGCGGATCACCCATTCGCCCAGCTGGATGATCGCTCCGGTGGCCTCGGCGACCGGGATGAACTGGTTCGGCATGACCGTCCCTCTGGTGGGATGATTCCAGCGGATCAGCGCTTCATAACCGGTCACTTGCCCGGTTTCGATATCGACTATCGACTGATAATGCAGCTCGAACTGCTTCTGCTTCAGCGCGTCCTGCAGGTCCAGCTCCATCGACCGGCGGTCCTGCAGCGCCTGCAGCATATGCGGTTCGAATAGCGTCACCCGGCCGCGGCCGTTTTCCTTGGACCGGTAGAGGGCAATATCGGCATTCTGCAGCAGATCCTCGCCGCGGTCGCGCTTGCTGGTGGAAATGGCGATCCCCATGCTCATGCCAAAGACAATCTTGTGGCCGCTGACCATCAGCGGCTGCGATATTTTTTCGGCGATGCCGGAGGCGAGGCCAGCCACATCCTCGACATTGTCGATGCAGCTGAGACAGGCCACGAACTCGTCGCCGCTCAGCCGCGCCGCGATATCGCCGGCCCCGATGACCGAAGCCAGCCGGTTGCCGACCGCCTGCAGGACCTGGTCCCCGGCGCTGTGCCCCATGGTGTCATTGATCGCCTTGAAACGGTCGATGTCGATATAGAGCACGGCCAGTCCCTGACCGTCCTGCAGTCGCGCCAGCGCCCGGTTCAGCGACTGGTTGAACAGGGCCCGGTTGGGCAATTGCGTCAGGCTGTCATAATGGGCCAGCCGGGCGACCTGGTCTTTCGCCTGCTTTTCGACCGTGATGTCGGTGGCCGCGCCGCGCAGCGCCTTGGACGGTCCGGTCGGGGCGTTCATGAACCGGCAGGAGATTCGCCACCAGCGGCCTTCGCCATTGACGGTGATCGGCAGCGCCAGATCGCGAATCGGCCTGCCCCGATCGATCTGCTGCAGCAGCGACCGGCGTTCCTCGCCATCGTCGAAAATATCGGCAATATGGGTGCCGTTCAGATGCCCGATCTCCACTCCCGCGGCCACGGCAAAGCGGCCCGACGCCCGCACGATCCGCTTGTCCTCATCGGTCTCCCACAACCAGTCCGAGCTTTGCTCGGCATAGTCGTTGAGCAACAGCTTGACGGTTTCGGCGGCCTCCCGTTGCTTGGCGGCAAAGATGTGGCGCTTGGCAAAGTTGAAGAAGGACAAGCGGTAGATCGAGTCGATCGACGCGGCAAAGAAGAACAGCAGCGCCACCGATTGCAGCGCGGCAAAGCCCTTGACGACAAAAAAACTGATCGCCAGCAGCACCGCCGGTATCGCGATCGCGCAGGTCTGGGCCCGCGGGATGCTGCCATAGGTGAAACCGCCGATGATGATGCTGCCCATCGCCAGGATGACGCTGTTCTCGTCGAACGGAATCTGGCCGAACGCCAGCGGAAAGGCGATGCTCAGGCTGACGGCGAGGGCGACGATGATGCTCTCCACGCTCAGCGTCCGCAGCGTGGCATCGAAATAGGCCATGTCGAACGCCTTCAGCCGCTTGCGGCGGGAGCCCCTGGCGATGATGAATATGACCACCACCACGCCGAAAATCCCGGCGAGCAGGAACGGCACGCTGGCATGTAGGTAGAGATGCGCGATCATGTAGATTGCAACCGGGATGATCAGCACGGAGACGATCCGCGACACGTCGCCGATCAGCCGCAGCTGCTGCCGGGCGACAAGCTCGCGTATGGCCGGATCGCGACGCGCGTTGAATGTCCAGATTTCCCGGTGAATTTCGAACAGGCGCTGGAACATTATATTTGCGGCCACTGCTTTACCTCGATTCCCCCGGTTTTGAACCGGATTTGCCGACCTTTGGCCACATATTCGCAAAAAATACGAACATGACTCCCCGGTTCTAGGGCCCAAAGGTTAATTAGATGGCGAAGGCGGACGGGATCCGCCTGGCAGGCGATTTCGGCCGGATGCGCGCTTGCCGTGGATTTTCCGCGCCGGACCCGCTATTCAGCCCGGATGAGCGATATCCCGATCACCCGCCAGCCCGTTTCGGCGGAAAAAGCCATCGCGATCCGCGCCGCGGTGGCCGGCGCCACGGCGCTGCCCGGCGACGGCGGCCTGTCCCGGCTGGCGACGGTCGCCGACGCCGCCGCCTTCCACGCCTTTCTCGAAGACCCGCGGATCCACGCGCCGATCTACACCCTGCCGCGCCCGCTCACCGTCGAGACCGTCCGCGCCTTCATCGCCGACCATCAGGCGCAGCGCGAACAGGGCACCGGCCTGCTGTTCCTCACTTTCGACGATCAGGGCCGGATCAGCGGTTACAGCGACCTTTGCCTCTGGCCCGAATGGGCGGCCGGCGAGCTCGGCGGCGCGCTCCACCCCGACCGCCAGGGCCAGCGCCGCGGCGTCGACGGCGCGCGGCAGAGCTTCGGCTGGATGTTCGAGTCGCTGGGCTGCGACCTGATCTGCGAGACCGCCTCGCTCGACAATATCCGCACCGCGCATTTGCTGGACGGCCTCGGCTTCCGGCGCATGGGAGAAATCACCAGCCAGCGCGCCGACGGCACGACAAGACCGTCGCTGGTCTGGGAAATTTCGCGCGAGGAGTGGCAAGCAAAGCACCTTCTCCCGTGAGGGAGAAGGATACGAAGCCTTGTCCGCAGGATTAGGCGCAGTTGGATGAAGGTGTTCCGATAGTGGGCTGCCCTGCCACTCGAGTGCAGTACACCCTCACCCAGCTCCGGCTGAATTCGCGATGCTCATTAAGCCTTCTCAACCCTTTCCCTGAAGGGAGAGGGAGCAACGCCCCTTAACAGCCTCCCAAAACCGTGATAGCGCCGCGCCATCGAAACCTTCTTCCTCTTGATCGGCCTCGCCCTCGCGGCCACGGGCCTGACGCTGATGCTGCGCGGCGATCTGCTGTTCATCCGTAACGGCACCCGCCGCGTGCCCGCCCAGATCATCCGCCACCGGCTCCGCCGCCGCGGTGGCGCGACGCTGTATAGCGCGATCCTGCTGGTGCCCGACGAGCGCGGCGGCTTTATCGAGGTGAGCGATCCTCTGGCCACGCCCTTCCCGACCCCGGTCATCGGCGAGCGGCTGACCGTGGTCCATCCGACCGGCTATCCCGGCAAGGCGCGGATTCCCTATCCCTGGTTCCGGGCCGGGGTCTATCTGGGGCTGGGTTATGTGTTTGTGGTTTGTGGGCTGGAGCTGACGGGGCTGGGGTGATCTGCTGTCGGCAAATTTCCGACTTCGGCAAATTAAATGTTCAATTTAAATGGCTTGTGATTAAGTGCAATCAACGATAGCCTCCATCCGTTCTCTGCCGCCGCTGGTATTCCGGGTCGCAAATATGCGACGACATGGAACAGGCAACGCTTTGCGACTGCATCCGTTTTCGCAAGGCTCAAAAAACAGGAGGATGATTTGAAAAATACATTAAAAATATCCCTGGTCTCAGGGTTGGCTGGACTTGCTCTGGCCGCCTCTCCAGCCATCGCCGAAGACAATCCCAAGGTGGCAGCCGAAGTGATGGCCATGGCGCGTGCGCAATGGGCAGCGGAGATTGCAGGAAAATCCGTGTCCGAACAAACGGCATCACTGGCCGATGATTATACCGAATTCAGTCCCGGGACACCGATTCGCATTGACGGTAAAGCGATGAACACCAGCCTTTATGCAGCAGCATCAATGGACGGTGCGAAGCCGCTTGCCTCCGACATGGTCAATGCGAAAGTACAGGTTTATGGCAACACTGCCATTTTGACCTATAATTTCGTCGGAATGCTGCAGACCAAGGACGGGAAGGTCGAGTCGAATAACGCTGTTTCCACCCGGGTCTATGCCCTGGTCAATGGTAAATGGATGCTTGTTCACGGCCACTTCACGGCCTTGGAATAGATTGGAAGGGATGCGGGAGGAATACCGTCTCCCGCATCCTCACTCGCAGAGCGAGATTCAGGCCCCCATTTCTGGCCTTTCCGCCATTTCCAACCTGACCTTTCCTACACCAAACCAAATAGGTTATATTCCTTCCCTTTAACAAACCAAACCGACCCGGCCACACCCTGTGCCGCGATCGGGATGGTCCCATGAATGGAGGAAAATCATGACCTATCAGGATGAATTTGCCCGGCGACGGGCGGCCCGGCACACGGGCGAAATCACGGACGAGGACAATATCCGCAACTGTCATTCCCGCGCAGGCGGGAATCCAGAGGGCGCTGCCCGGGCGGACGGGGATGCCGGCAGACTGGATCCCCGCCTGCGCGGGGATGACAGGGTCCGGGATGACGATGAACCTCATACCGTCAGTGATGAGCCGGTCCAACCCCCTTCGTGCTCCGCGCCTGACGCGGAGCCCTGCGGCCAACGCACCGGCGGTCCGGCAGACGCGCAGGGCTCCGCGTCAAGCGCGGAGCACAGCCGCACCCCGCGCCACGATGGCTGGCTCCCCGAAACCCGCGTCAAGTTCCTCGAGGCGCTCGCCCGCACCGGCAATGTCCAGGCCTCGGCCTATTATGTCCAGCTCAGCCGCCAGTCGGCCTATGATCTGCGCCGCCGCGACCCGGATTTTGCCCGGGCGTGGCGGGCGGCGCTGGTGCTGGCGCGCGATGTCGCCGAGGATGCGCTGCAGGAGCGGGCGATCGAGGGCATCGAGGAGCCGGTCTATTATCACGGCGAGGTGGTGGGGATGCGCCGCCGCTACGACAGCCGCCTGCTGCTGGCGCATCTGGCGCGGCTGGACAAGATCGCCGAGGAGATTCCGGCGCAGCGCGGTGCCGCCCGCTTCGAGGAGATGATGGAGGCGATCCGCAGCGGCGAGGATACCGCGTCGCTGGTCGCCGTCCCGACCGACGACGAACTGGCCGCCGCCGCCGCGCAGGCCGAGGCGCAGCAGCCGCCGGCGGAAGAGCAAGGCGAGGAATTTTACGCGGTGCGCTGGCCGGAACAGGGCGGGCCGCCGGACTATTACCGGATGACCCCGGAGGAAGCCGCCGCAATGGAGCGCGACGTCCCCGGCCTCACCGCCACCGCCACCGGCACCCGCAGCGACGCGGTCGTCACCACCCTGCATTACGAGGAACTGGCCCGCGCCCAGGCCGACGAGAAGGCGGCGGAGGAGCAGGCCGTGGCGCAATGGATTGCGGAAGCCGAACCGGACGAACGGGAAAAAAGATCATGACCCTGTAAACTTTGTCAAGTTCATGGCGGGCGCAAGACCCGTGCTCCGCGCTCGACTCGGAGCCCTGCACCCCAGACACCATGGTGGATGGCCGCGCAGAGCTCCGGATCAAGTCCGGAGCACAGCAGGGGTGATGGGATGAAGCATCATGAAAACAAACCGTTAGTGGTGAGCCCGTCGAACCACGCCTCTCGGACGAGAGGTGCACTTCGACAAGCTCAGTGCGAACGGAAGGCTAATAAGCCCCTCCTCTTCAGAGGAGGGGTTGGGGTGGTGGCGATGCGCCAGCATCGCTCGCGCCAGCGAACAGTGGTGGAGCCGACGGAAGTGAACGGGAAACCGAAATATGGCCCCGTGCCGAGTGAAACCACCCCAACCCAGTTTCAGGTGAAACGGCGCCCAGCCGTTTCAGATCAGTCCGGGGGACTGATCGACCTGAAACTTTTGAAAAGGAGGGGCTTCAGGTAATGCTACCCCGCAGCAACCCCGAACAGATCATGCTCGTCGGCATCCTCGATCACCGCATCGACAATATCGCCAACCGCGAGGCTGGCGGGGACATTGCGCAAGAACACATTGCCATCAATCTCCGGCGCATCGGCCTGCGACCGGGCGGTGGCGCCAATATCGCCGTCCTCGTCCGGCTCGCCGATCTCGTCGACGATCACCGGCAGCGTCCGGCCGATCTTGGCCTGCAGCTTGGCGGCGCTGATCCGGGCGGTGACGTCCATGATCCGCTGGTAGCGCTCTTCCTTGACCTCTTCCGGCACCGGGCCGTCGAGCAGATTGGCGGCGGCACCCTCCACCGGTTCAAAGCGGAACGCCCCGACCCGGTCGAGCTGCGCGTCCTCGAGCCAGTCGAGCAGATACTGGAAATCTTCCTCGGTCTCGCCGGGAAAGCCGACAACAAAGGTCGAGCGGATGGTCAGGTCGGGGCAAATCTCCCGCCACGACTTCACCCGCTGCAGCACCTTGGCCTCGTTGGCCGGGCGCTTCATCCGCTTGAGCACATTGGGCGCGGCATGCTGGAACGGGATGTCGAGATAGGGGGTGATCTTGCGCTCGGCCATCAAGGGAATCACCTTGTCGACATGCGGATAGGGATAGACATAGTGCAGCCGCGTCCAGACGCCGAGCTCGCCGAGCGCCGCCACCAGATCGGTCATATGGGCGCGGACCTCGCGGCCCTGCCCGATCGGTCCGTTCCACACCCGCGACTGGTGCCGGATATCGACGCCGTAAGCCGACGTATCCTGGCTGATCACCAGCAATTCCTTTGTGCCCGCCTCGACCAGCTTCTCCGCCTCGCGCAGGATCGCGTCGGGCCGGCGCGACACGAGGTCGCCGCGCAGGCTGGGGATGATGCAGAAGGAACAGCGGTGGTTGCAGCCTTCGCTAATCTTGAGATAGCTGTAATGGCGCGGCGTCAGCTTGAGACCCGCTTCCGGCACCAGATCGACAAACGCGCCGCGCGCCGCCGGCGCCGCCGCATGCACCGCCGTCACCACGTCCTCGTACTGATGCGCGCCGGTCACCGCCAGCACATCGGGAAAGCGCTTCATGATCAGGTCGGCCTCGTTGCCCATGCAGCCGGTGACGATCACCCGGCCATTCTCGGCCATCGCCTCGCCGATCGCCTCGAGGCTCTCCTCCTTGGCGCTGTCGAGAAAGCCGCAGGTGTTGACCAGCACGACATCAGCGCCGGCATAGTCCGCCGACAGGTCATAGCCGTCGCTGCGCAGCTGCGTCAGAATCCGTTCGCTGTCGACCAGAGCCTTGGGACAGCCGAGCGAAACCATGCCCACTTTGGGCGGAGAGGGAATTTGGGTAGCCATAGGGCGCGGCCTTTAGGCCGGTTTGCCCGCCGAGTCACGATCAATGTTCGGCACGCCCGTCCCCGCCTCCGTGCGCAACGCCGTGCCCCGGCGCAGGCCGGGGCCCATCTCGGAACCGTCAATCTCGCGCCATGGCCGAAGGGTGCGTGTCCGCACCGCCAAAGCGCCGCACAATTGCCGAAACCTCGCGATTCCGCTATGCAATGGCGCGCCCGGCCTGCGCCGGGGCAAAAATCTGGGAGGATGATATGAACATATTCGACGTGAACTGGATCGCGGTCGTGCTGGCCGCGCTGGCGGGCTTTGTCGTCGGCGGCATCTGGTATGGCCCGGTGATGGGCAAGACATGGATGGGCGCGGTCGGCCTGACCGAGGAGCAGATCAAAGAGGGCAGCATGGGCAAGATCTACGGCGGCGCCTTCGCCTTCAGCCTGGTCGCCTCGTGGACGCTGGCGCACACGTTCGCGACCTATGCGGTGGACCTGTCCTTCACGGTCAAGATTCTCACCGCCTTTGGCGTCGCGCTCGGCTTCATCGTCCCGGCGATCGGCACCAACTATCTGTTCTCGCAGAAAAAACCGGCGCTGTTCTTCATCGACGCCGGCTACTGGCTGCTCTTCTACATCGCCATGGGCGCGGTCCACGCCTGGCTGGGATGATCACTTGGCAGCATTGCGCGGCGACGCCGGTCGCTCCGGCGGCAGCAAGGTCGCCGGGGCTGCCAAAAATTGGGAGGGAAAGGCAACACCCGGCTTGTCCTGTCAATGCCCGAGCCGGCAAATCGTTCCCGCGGCGCGAAAAAAAGGCGGGAACAGGCCGGGCGGATCAGCTCCGGCCGGCGAGCGTGTCGGCGATGATCCGCCAGACCTTGGGGTTGAAGCCCAGCCCCAGATGTCCGCCGTCGACGCGGATATTGCGGGCCTGCGGATTGTAGATGTCCTTGGCGACATCGGGTCCGACGATGCCGTCGCGGTCGGAATAGAGCACGGTCAGCGGCTGGTCGAAGCCGATGCTGTTGCGCTCGTGGACCTCGCGCTCGAACTGGTCGAGCCGGATATTGGCGGACCGGGCGTAGCGCTGGCCCGGCGTGGTATATTTGGGGCCGCCGATCACCGGCGTGCCCATGGTGATCAGCTCGCGCACCAGATGCGGCGACTGCCGCGCGACCTCGCGGGCGATGATGCCGCCAAGCGACCAGCCGATCAGGGTGAACGGCTGCTCGCCACCGGCGGCGAAGCGCGCTTCGGCGACTTCGGTAAAGCGCGCGACATCGCGGTCGACCGAGCCGGTGTTGCGGCCCAGCGACCAGTCGGCGACGTCATAGTTGATCTGCCTGAGAAAGGCTTCCAGCGGGCGCATCGACAATTCGCTGCCGCCATAGCCGGGGATCAGATAGATCGGCCGGCCGTCGCCGCGCGGCGCCGTGACCAGCCGCGGCCATTGCAGGCCGAAGCGGACCAGGTCGAGCGGCAGCGACAGCTCGCCCAGCTGCGCCAGTCTGTCGGGCGGGTGAAGCCCGGTGGGCATCGGTATCGGGTCGGCCATCAGCAAGCTCCGTGATTGAACCGCCAGAATAGCTGTTTATCTCGCAGGTGCAACATGAACCATCGAACAGGCTCGCCCGCGCCGGATCAGGCCTTTTCGCGCGCCCGCTTATCGGCGCCGTTGCCGGGCATGATCTCGACGATGATATCCCCGGCCTCCAGCATGTCCGCCTCGTCTTCCCAGAAGCCGAACACCGCGTCGCCCCGGTATATCCGGACGCCGAGGCCGGAGCCGACCACCTCGCTCATCGCCATGCCGACCTCAGCCTCGGTCACCGACCGCTGGACCAGCTTCACCCGGCCGGTGGCAGACGCCAGATCGCTCAGATAATCGGAAATCTTCGCGCCCTCGCAGCTGCCGGCGAGCAGCAGTCCGGCAAAACTGACCGGATTGATCACGGTCGTCGCGCCCGCCTGCCGCGCCAGCAGTTCATTGTCCGCCGCCTTGATCGACACGCTGATCGGCAGATGATAGGCGAGATGCCGGGCGGTCAGCACGATCAATATGCTGGTGTCATCGCGGCCCGCCGATACGATCAAAGACCGCGCCCGCGATATCTTCACGTTCATCAGCGCATTGTCGCGCGTCGCATCGCCATTGATCACCGCGCAACCGAGCTTCTCGGCCTGCGACAGGGCATCGTCGGACGAATCGATCACGACGATCTCTTCCGGCTTGGTCCCGCGCGCCAGCAGTTCCTGCACCGCCTCGCTGCCGCTGGTGCCGAAGCCGGCGATCACGATATGGTCGTGGAGGTTGCTTTGGATCAGTTTCATGCGCCAATTGTCCCAGGTTCTTTTGAAAACGAAATTATACGCCGTACCGACGAAGATTAGCACGACGAAGATGCGAATAGGAGTCACGACCAGCGCGTCAAACATCCGCGCCCGTTCGGTCACCGGCGCGATGTCGCCATAGCCAGTAGTGGTGATCGAGATCATCGTGAAATAGACCACGTCCAGAAAGCTGACATCCCCGTCATAGCTGTCCTGCAGTCCATTGCGGTCGAAATAATGTACGGAAATCGCCATGCCGATCAGGGCAAGCACGAACGTGACCCGCCAGGCGATGTCGGCCCAGATGGGCAAGCTAGAGCGACGCCGAAGGGTAAAATAGTCGGAAATCTTGCGGTTGCTGCTTGCCATGACCGGTTCAGCCGCGTTTCGGCAGATGGATGGCCGGATCGACCGGCTTGCGGTCCTTGCGGATTTCGAAATGCAGTTGCGGTTCCTGCACATAACCGCTTTCACCAGCCAGACCGATCACCTCGCCGGCCTTGACCTTCTGGCCGCGCGTAACGTTCAGCTTGTCGGCATGGCCATAGGCGGTCACCCAGCCGGACCCGTGGCTGATCAGGATCAGACCGCCGAAAACGCCGATCTCGTCGCCGCTATACGCGACCACCCCGTCGGCCGATGCTCGGATCGGTGTACCCTTGGGAACGCCGATGTTGAGGCCGTCATTGACCTTGCCGCCGCCCTTGCTGCCAAAACCGGAAATGATCCTGCCATCGACTGGCCACTGGAACCGTCCGGCAAAACTGGCAGGCGTCACGATGGTCGCATTGGGCGTGATCGCTTTCCGCCAATCGGAAGGCTCTCTCGCGGCGGCACCATCGGCCAGCGCCGGCTGGCTGCCGGTTACAATATCGTCGATATCCAGATTGAAGGCAGCTGCCCGTTGCTCGATACTCAAATTGGCCGGATCGCTCGGTGCGGTGGCTGGCAGCAGCAATTTCTGACCGACGCGCAGAATATAGGGCTCTTCCAGATCATTGAGCGCCACGACTTCGCTCCACGATGCGCCGTAAGCGCGAGCGATCGCGATTCCGGTCTCGCCTGAAGCCACGCTATGATAGCGCCCACCGATGATCTTGAGCTGCTGGCCCGGACGTATCACATAAGGATCAACCAGTCCGTTGGCTGAAGCGATGATCTGTGATCCCGCACCGGTCTTGTTGGCAATTCCCCGCAATGTATCCCCCGGCTGCACAATATAAATGCCCGACTCCACGCGCTGGGCGCGCGGTGTGACGGGCGCTGCTTGCCACGTTGAAACTGGCGCCTCCTCCGCAGCAGCGCCCAGAACAGCAGGATCGGTGAGCAATTGTGGCTGCGCTGCCGGAGGCGCATAGTCGTCATGGCCCGGCGGGATGCAGGCGGTGATCCCCAAAAGCAATATCAGGATCGCAATATGACGCATATATGACCCCATGAACCAACTCGTTCCTTAACCGGAACTTCATTAGCAGCAAAACCGCAGCTTGCCAGCCCCGCCGCCCAAAACATAGCAAATTCGCAGGACAGTGGTCCGGAGCTAGGGGTAAAGCTTCTTCAAGCCATCCATCGAATCATAGTGGGTCAGGTCCAGGTGGAGCGGCGTGATCGACACAAAGCCATCGGCGATCGCCTCGAGATCAGTGCTGTGCGCCGGCGTTTCCACCATCGGTCCGAGGCCGAACCAGTGATATTCAAAACCGCGCGGATCCCGGTTGCTGACAATCTGCAGGCGACCATAATCCCGGATTCCCTGCGAAACGACCCGAACGCCCTTGACATCGCCAGCCGGCAATGCTGGAAAATTGATATTCACCAGCGTCCGGTGATCCATGCGTTGCTGGATCAGCGGGCGCAGCACGCGCTCACCCCAGTGCACCGCGGCATCAAACGGAACATTGGCCCCGAGATCCTCGCGCGCATAGGCCTGGCTGAGCGCAAAAGAGGGAATCCCCGCCAGTGCACCTTCCATCGCCGCCGAGACGGTGCCGGAATAGGTAACATCCTCGCCCAGATTGGCCCCGCGATTGACGCCGGACAATATGAGATCGGGCGGACCGTCTTTCATGATCTTGGCAACCGCCATCATCACGCTGTCGGTCGGCGTGCCATCGACCGAATATTGCTGGTCACCGCGCTTGCGAATGCGCAGCGGCCGGGTGAGCGTCAGCGAATGACCCGCTCCCGAATTTTCGTCGGAGGGCGCCACAATCCAGATATCGTTCGAAAAATGCGACGCGATATCGAGCAGGATTTTCATCCCCGGCGCATCAAAACCGTCATCATTTGTCAGCAATATCCGCATCAGACCGGCTCCAGCTTGTCGATTCCGCCCATGTAAGGCAACAATATCTCCGGAATTGTGACCGATCCATCCGCCTGCTGATAATTTTCAAGTATCGCGACCAATGTGCGGCCCACGGCAAGCCCCGAACCGTTGAGGGTATGGACAAATCTGGTTCCCTTTTCCTCGCCCTCGGGACGGAAACGGGCATTCATCCGCCGCGCCTGAAAATCTCCGCAATTGGAGATGCTGGAAATCTCGCGATAGCAATTCTGACCCGGCAGCCAGACCTCTAGATCAAAGGTCTTGCGCGCAGCCGCTCCCATATCGCCTGCACAGAGCAGCATTTTCCGATAGGGCAGTTCCAGCGCCTGCAGGATTGACTCCGCCGCTGCAGTCATCCGTACATGTTCTTCAGCACTATGATCCGGATGGGCGATGGTCACCAGTTCGACCTTTTCAAACTGGTGCTGACGGATCAGGCCCTTGGTGTCTTTGCCAGCCGAGCCAGCTTCGCTTCGAAAACAGGGCGTAAGCGCCGTGAGGCGGATCGGCAGCGCCGTTTCATCCAATATCTGGCCGCTGACACTGTTTGTCAGACTGACTTCAGCCGTCGGGATCAACCAGCGGCCATCCGTGGTCTGGAACATGTCCTCGGCAAATTTGGGCAACTGGCCAACGCCGAACACCGCTTCATCACGAACCAGCAGCGGAGGCGCGCATTCCTGAAAGCCGTTGATGGTGGTCTGTTGGTCCAGCATATATTGCCCGATCGCACGCTGCAGCCGGGCCATCTGCCCGCGCAGGAAGGCAAAACGAGCGCCGGACATTTCGGCAGCCGTTTCAAAATCCAGACCCAGAGCCGGACCGATATCGCTATGCTCTTTCGGATCAAATTCAAATGTACGCGGCTCCCCCCAGCGGCCAGTTTCGACATTGTCGTCTTCGTCGGTGCCGGGCGGGACGTCAACCGCCGGGAGATTTGGCAGGGCCGCCAGAATGGCCTGCAGCCGGCCGGAAATCTGCCGCTCCTTTTCCTCAACCTCCGGCATCCTGCTTTTCAACTCGGCGACTTCGGCCATCAGCGCCTGCGCCGTATCCTCGTCACCCTGCCCCTTGGCCTTGCCGATCGCTCTGGACGCCTCGTTGCGGCGTGCCTGTCCATTCTGCAGCTCGGTTTTCAACGCGCGGCTCTGCTCATCCAGCACCAAGATATTATGCGCCGCAGCTTCCACACCACGCCGCGCTAGCGCTGCGTCAAATTCTTCCGAATTCTCGCGAATATATTTTATATCATGCATGGCAATCGCCTATGCCGAGCGTCGGTTTCACTTGCAAGACTGCAAAGAAAAAAGCGGCCAGATTGCTCCGGCCGCTCCATCAATTTCTCTTGTTGTTGGCTGCTCAGGCAGCAACCGCCGTTTTCGCCTTGCGGCGACGGGCAAACAGGGCCGCCGCTGCTGCTCCGAACAGAAGTACCACTGGCGGAGCAGGAACGTCCGTACCACCGGTCGAACCGCCGGTACTGCCTCCCGAAGATGAGCTCGAGCTGCTGCTGCTCGAAGAACGTGAAGAGCTGCTCGACGTGCTGTGGCCGCCAAATCTTGAGGATCCGCCGGTCGCGCCGGGCGAACTGCTTGTTGAACTGCCCGAAGAGCCTGAACTG